>ENA-UPSB01001052-UPSB01001052.1-bioreactor-metagenome-genome-assembly--contig:-NODE-1052-length-36326-cov-5.889416_pt1 | contig 36326 bp, 32 predicted proteins | sample MGYA00238182_ERZ773286 | MGnify/ENA primary metagenome ERZ773286 (study PRJEB29026, sample SAMN07631240) | bioreactor metagenome | isolation source: Switchgrass digestor | place: USA: Dartmouth...
AGTTTTGAACCACAAGTTCACGGATATTTCGGAAACCCGGTACGGCGTAGCCCTGCTTAATGACTGTAAATATGGAATCTCGGTGCAGGGATCAGATATGAGGCTGTCTTTGCACAAAGGCGGGTGCAGGCCGGATCCAAGGGGAGACGAGGGTGTCCATGAGTGCGTGTATTCTTTCATGCCCCATGTCGGAGGATTCAGTGCTGAAAACGTTGTTTTGCCGGCTTATGAGCTGAATGTCAGGCCGATCGTGAAAAAGGGAAGACTGGAGTTCAACTCCTTTATAAAAGTTCATGACAGCAACGTCATCATTGAAACCGTCAAGTGCTGTGAAGAAAACCAGAAAGCTTTTATCATCAGGCTTTATGAGGCCGAAGGCACGTTTACCCGCACAAAAGTTACTCTGGACAGGATTCCGGAGTCCGTTGAGATTACCAACATGCTGGAAGAAGTGCTGGAAAAGGTTGATGCAGCGCAGACTTTTGAACTCACTTTCCGCCCGTTTGAAATCAAGACGGTAAAGATTGGGTACTAAGGTTCACAAATCATGAGCTTAACCTGTTGCACTGAATAATATATATGGAATGGGCTCAGCCGATAATGGATACATTCAGCAATCATCCATTTAAGTTGGCTGAGTTCATTCCATTTTTATATAAAAAATAGAAAACAGCGCTGCAGTGTTAAAGGGATAGAAATCTTTCCCGCTCGTTAACAATAAATTTGCGCATGGAAAATGCCAGTGACTTAACTGCATATAATGCAAAAAACATTTACTTTGAGATGTTTTCTGGTGAATATTACTTGTGAATGAATTCGGGCAATAATGGACATACTTGACAATCACCCCTTATTTTGGCGGAACCCAAGTCAATAATGCAAGGGGTGCATTTGCATCATATCGGTTTCTTCCGGCATATGACCGTAAAATCGTTCTGCAGATACTGTTTTATGATGTTGATTTTATCAATCCTGTCGGTGGCTTTTTCTATTATTTCCGGCACTTCATCCGGATCAAAATAGAAATATGGTTTTTCTTTACCGGGAGAAGCGATATCCAACAGATTGAACGCTACAGTTTCCCTTGCCAGGCTTACGAAGAGCCTTACGGCTTCAGCCAGAAACTCCCTGTTGTTGCCGAGGTCCAGGTTGAAAATTCCCGAAGAATATACAACATCAAAAGAGTTTTCTTCAAAGGGGTTGTGCTTGAATATATCTATGCACCGGAATTCTGCGTCCAGGTTTTTGGCATTGGCCATATCAACCATGCTCTGCAGTATGTCCACACCGACGTAGTCAAAGTTGATGCCCTTTTCCGTTATATACTCATATAGATTCCCCGTGCCGCAGCCAACATCCAGCAAACGCTTGCCTTCAATATTTACTGAAGAAAGCAAAACACTGAACCTTAAACGCTGTGCCTCCTCGCTTTCCCAGCCGAGTATGCCATATTCGGGCAGGCCCTTTCCCATGTTTGATTCATAATAAGTCTTTATTATCTGAATTTTCTTCATAACAAATCAACCTGATTCCTTATATTTTTGCTGTTCCATATTACTACATTATTTAAGATTATACTTGTAAATCGGCAAATAATCAATTGCCTGGTCATATATTGCATCCGAATCCCTTGCCATGGAATCAGGTTGATCCGGTAAAGTCGCACAGGTATTGCCTTATGCATGCAATGAGGTTGCGTGCTCAGGCCTGTCAGAAGTTTTCCGTAAACAGTTTTTTGATGGTATTTACATCGTTGTTCCTGGCAAGGTTTTTCACGGCAGGGCCTTCAACTATATCTCCATCATAGGAAAACCTTGAGCCATGACATGGGCAGTCCCAGGTTTTTTCGGCGGAATTCCAGTTCAGCTCGCATCCCATATGGGTACATGTTGTGTTTACCAGATGGAGATTTCCCTGCTCGTCTCTGTAGACTCCGATCCTTTCCCCGTCTATCTCCACAACTTTCGCTTCTCCGGGATTAACCTCTGCATTTTCCGGCAAAGGCGAAATTTTCCCCTCTATAAGCTGTTCGGCGACATTCAGGTTTTCAACCACAAAGTTCTTTGCCGATGCGGCTATGGTTTTGCGGGAAGGGTTGTATACATCCTGCCATGGGCTTTCTCCCTTTATAATCAGATCTCTCAGCAACATGGCTGAAGCCATGCTGTTGGTCATGCCCCATTTTTGAAAACCTGTGGCAACATACAGATCAGGGGTGTCGGAAGCGAATTGTCCTGCATAGGGCAATCCGTCCAGGGTCATGCAGTCCTGGGTGGACCAGTGGTATGGTATGTCTTCTATGGTAAATATGTTACCGGCAAAATCAACTAATGCTTCATAATGCCTGCGTGTATCCTTACTTTGACCGGTCTTGTGATGCTCTCCACCTATAAATATCAACTCACCGTCCGCTGAATTCTGATACCGGAGGGAACGGGCCGGATCTTCAGCGTTTATATACATGCCGCCGGGGTATTTTTCTTTTGCCCTGACAGCTATTAAATATGACCTTTTAGGATAGATTCTTGCATAGTACATGGCATGCTTGTTATAAAAAGGATAATGGGATGCTATTATTACTTTTTTTGCATTGGCTTTTTTACCCTGGGCTGTTATTACGGTATAGCCATTGCCTTTGACAAGTTCCGTTGCACGGCTTTGCTCGAAGATTTGAACTCCTTTTTTATGGATAATGTCCGCCAGGCTCAGGACATATTTTAGAGGGTGGAACTGAGCCTGGTTGTCAAAACGCATTGCCGCCTTGACAGGTATGGGGAAAGGTATTTCGTCCACAAGGGATGCTTTGATTCCCATGCTGGAAGCCGCTTTCGCCTCATCGTGGATTTTCTGTACATATTCATCCTGCTGGGTGAACAGGAAGGCGGATTGGGGTTCAAAATCACAATCTATTCCGTTTTCATCTATGACCTTTTTTATTTCCCTTATGGCGGTTTCATTGGCATAGGCATATTGCTCAGCAGGTTCACGGCCCAACTGGCTTTGAATTCTGCTGTATATTATATCATGCTGGGATGTTATTTTGGCTGTGGTGTGTCCGGTAGTACCCCGGGCGATATGGTCGGCTTCCAGGACAGCGACTTTTAATCCCTCTTTTTGAAGCAAATAGGCTGTGGTTATGCCTGTCAAGCCTCCCCCGATTATCAGAAAGTCGACGTTTATGTCCTCATCCAGGGCAGGGTAGCTTTTGGCCTGGGTAGAAGCTATCCAGTAAGACTTGGGCTTTCTTTTAAGAATTTCCTGCTTATCCATATTAATCTTCCTCCGTGTATAAAAATAAGTTAACTCGTTGTGCCGGCATTACCGATAGCAGAACTCAGAACCAAAGGGACAGCATGGCTGATCATCTCCCGATATTTGCCACGATACTATCCAAGCCAGCCGGCACAGGATATATTAAGCTAGAAGAGTTCTATACAATATATTTTTGTATTTTTAAGAGGAAAATATCCAATAACAAATTTGGGTCAGGACGTAAAGATGTAAAAAAGTACTGCTGTCATAAACAGCATTTTTCAATATCCACATGTATATTTTGAAAGCCAAAAATGCAACCTATAAAAGAGTAGACTACATAAGCTGCTGACATGCCCGGCGCTTCTGCGATTTTATGTGCCGGAAAGCCTGTAAAGGAATGCTGCTATATTATTTGCCAATTTTCTTGATTATTTGGGTCATTTTATGTATAATCATCCTGATTGAAACAAGAATAATCATGGCATAAAAATACAAGGAATTGGGGGTATTGATATGGGAAAGGCTTTGATTATTGGCGCTGGTGGCGTCGCAAATGTTGTGATTCATAAATGCTGCCAGAATTCAGATGTTTTTGAAGAGATATGCATTGCCAGCAGGACTTTGTCAAAATGCGATGCCATAAAGAGTAAACTGGAGGGAAAAACCAGCACAAAAATCCATACAGCTCAGGTGGACGCTGATAATACGGATGAGGTTATCAGACTTATTAACAGCTTCAAGCCGGACATCGTGATTAATGTTGCTCTTCCTTATCAGGACTTGTCCATCATGGATGCATGCCTTGCTACCGGCGTTGATTACCTCGATACTGCCAACTATGAGCCACCGGATACGGCCAAGTTTGAATACAAATGGCAATGGGCATACAGGGAAAAATATCAGAATGCAGGCATAATGGCTTTGCTGGGATGCGGATTTGACCCGGGTGTAACCGGAGTATTTGTTGCGTATGCCCAAAAACACTATTTCGATGAAATCCATACCATTGATATAGTTGATGTTAATGCTGGAGATCATGGTTATCCCTTTGCAACAAATTTCAACCCGGAAATTAATATCCGCGAGGTAACTGCAAAAGGAAGATACTATGAAAACGGGGAATGGATAGAAACCGATCCGCTTTCCGTAAAGAAAGTGTACAATCTTCCGCAGATTGGCCCCATGAATATATATCTGATGTACCATGAGGAACTGGAGTCGCTTTCCAAGAACATAAAAGGGGTAAAGAGGATAAGATTCTGGATGAGTTTTTCGGACAATTACCTGACTCATCTGAAAGTGCTTCAAAATGTCGGAATGACTTCCATTGAACCGGTAGAGTATGAGGGACACAAAATAGTGCCTCTGCAGTTCCTGAAAGCTCTGCTTCCGGATCCTGCGACCCTTGGCGCAAGGACGAAAGGGAAAACCAACATAGGCTGTATCATCCAGGGTGTCAAGGACGGCAAGCCGAGGACCTATTATGTATATAATGTCTGCGATCATGAGGAATGTTACAGGGAAGTAGGTTCCCAGGCAATTTCCTATACTACGGGAGTGCCTGCCATGATAGGAGCAATGCTGATGCTGAAGGGCATCTGGAAGAAACCCGGTGTTTACAATGTGGAAGAGTTTGATCCGGATCCGTTCATGGATGCCTTGAACAAGTACGGACTCCCATGGCATGAAGACTTTTCCCCGGAGCTTTTGGATTGAGGTATGATATGAACATAAACTATGATGTGGATATAAACATAGAAAGTCTGCCGACACCCTGTTATGTAGTGGATGAAAGACTGCTCAGGAGAAATCTGGAAATACTGAATTCCATACAGGAACGTACGGGTTGCAGTATTTTGCTTGCCCAGAAAGGGTTTTCCATGTTTTCGGTGTACCCTCTGATAGGCAGGTACCTGAAAGGTGTGACCTGCAGTTCATTGTTTGAGGCCCGTCTGGGTTATGAGGAGATGGGGAAGGAAGTTCACATTTTTTCTCCTGCATATATCGAGGAGGAATTTGATGAAATCATGAACTACTGCGACCACATTATCTTCAACTCTTTCAGCCAGTGGAACAAGTACAGGGACAGGGTGAAGAATTATAAATCAAAAGAAATACAGTGCGGTATACGTATAAACCCTGAGTATTCGGAAATTGAAACTCCCATATACAACCCCTGTTATAAGAACTCCAGGCTGGGCGTGACCCTGGCCAACTTCCGGCCGGATGAGCTGGACGGTATAGACGGGTTGCATTTTCACACCATGTGCGAGCAGGGAGCAGATACCCTTGAACGGACATTAAAGGTTGTGGACGAGAAGTTCGGAAAATATATCAAAAATATGAAATGGGTTAATTTCGGCGGCGGTCATCATATCACCCGACCGGACTATGATACTGAGACCCTTGTCCGTTGCATCATGTCCTTTAGGGATAAATACGGAGTGGATGTATACCTGGAACCGGGAGAAGCGGTAGCCCTGAATACCGGTTTTCTGGTGGCAAGGGTTCTGGATATTGTGGATAACGGCATGAAGATTGCAATATTGGATACTTCGGCAGCATGCCACATGCCTGACGTGCTGGAAATGCCCTACAGACCCAATATCATCGGTGCGGGACAGCCCCACGAGTATCCCTATACTTACAAGCTTGGCGGGCTTACGTGCCTTGCTGGGGATGTGATAGGGGACTATTCTTTCAGGGAACCCCTGAAACCGGGGGACAGGCTGGTGTTCTGTGATATGGCCCATTATACCATGGTCAAGAACAACACCTTTAACGGGGTAAATCTTCCGTCAATAGTGCTTCACGCAGAAGACAAGGAAATTAAGATAATAAAAAGATTTGGTTATGAAGACTTTAAAAGCCGCCTGTCATAAGCGGTTGTCATAAATGTTTAAATAACTCAAACTGGTACAATGAGATAACTTAAAGAAAGTCTGGCTTTGCTTGCCAGCAGGTATATAAGCACACAAAAGGCTAAAGGTTATTCACCTTTAGCCTTTCTTGCCGTTTCCGCCATGGCCGGATACCATGGAGCGGCTACATAATCGGGGACGGAATTGCCTGAACCAAGGGCGAATCCTTTGGCACGGGCACTGCATCCTATCACCTGTTTTTTATATTCCCTTATTTCATCTTCATCCTTAACACAAAGTATGTCAGTATCTACACCTCCAAAAATGCTGATCCTGCAGCCGTAGTTATCTATCCAGAAAGAAATGGGGCGATTGAGTGTGTTTTGCGTCAATTTTAGCTACATTTTTTAAAAGACAAAAATCTACAAGACATTTTTGCTTTTTTCATGCTGAAAACATTTTACAGCAAAAAAGAAAATAAAACACCGTAAAATCAAGTAAAATCAGCAATGAAATTCACTTTAAAAAATATTAGCATAAAGGCAGGTTGGGTGAAAATCCAAATATATCAGTAAGTGCCAAATAAGGAAAAGATGTACGGCCAAGAGTTAAGGTTTTCAGTGACTATAGAGATTTGCTGAGGGCATGGTTTATCGGTGGAAACAAGGGCAGCGCAATAATTGACAATTTTAAGGGAGAAGGAAGGATTGTAAGGACCAGACGCCTGCTTGAAAACGTACCGGGCAAGATAACCATGACTGCTTCCGGCCCTACCAGGTCTTTCGGTCCTCCTGAACCGGGACTCTTGTACGAAGAACCTCTCCCGGAAGTTAACGTTGCTCATATAGACTATTTTAAAAATTATTGGAATGCCTTCAACGGAAAAGAAGAACTAATCGTAAAAACAGATCAGGTAAAACGCGTATTGCAGGTAATGGAAGCAGTCCGTAAGTCTGCTGAAACAAATGAAGCAATAAAATTTGAATGATGACATATAACTGTGATGGAGTGAAAAATCAGGCTGCTGGAAAATCAGCAGCCTGATTTCCTGTTCATTTCTTTACTTTGCCGCATAGTTCACGGTAGGTGGAGGGACTTTGTTTGGTATACTTTTTGAAAACATACGAAAAATGAGACATATTCTTATACCCCAAAGATGTGGCGATAACACTTACCGGAGTATTGGTTTCTTCCAGAAGCTTTTTTGCATGAAGAATGCGTTGATACAAAATATATTTGGTTACTGAAGTGCCCACTTTCTTTTTGAAGATTCGATCCAGATAATCGGGATTGATAAAAAACTTGAGTGCAATATCTTCTCTTGTATACTCCTTGTCAAGGTTTGAATCTATGAACTCTTTAACGCTGTCTACTATGTTGGCGGACAAGTACTCGTTTTGAACTGAGGTCTTGATTACCTTAACAGCATAATCAATCCATGCTGTCATGTCCGATATGGAACGATACGGTTCCGAATTGTTGTCCAGCAAGTCCGTATACTTTTCTTCTATGTTTGAGACTGAAATACCGTTCTCTTTCATAACCTGGTATATAATATTGATCAGCGAGTAGAAAAAGAGTTTCAGCTCACTGCCGTTCATATTGGCTTTCACATCAGGCTTGTTCAGATATGTTATGACCGCTTCTCCAAACTCGTCATATTTTCCGTCCTGCAATAAGGCAGACCATACCGTGAACGGGGGAGGTTCGATTTTCTGATTGTTTTTTATGCTCTGCCCTATGGTGAAAATGCGATTGACATAGGATACATTATCCGTATCCATATCCTTTAATGCGTCTACGATCTTGGAAAGTTCATGTATATGGGACGGTTTGCCGATATACCCCATGATATCGCATTTCAGATGCTTATGGCAGGCAGAAACACACTGCATGCATCTCTCCTGCACCTTATTCAAATCAAAGCTCTCGCCACCGCAGAAGAGGATTATTATGATCTTGTCTTCCGGCAACTCTATTACCTGACCGCTGTATAGGTTTTCGACAATCACTTCCATTGCTATATTCTTGATGCCAAAGACCATCGCTTTCTGATCGGGCAGGCTGTATTTGTGTTCCCATCGTTTAACGGACAGAAGTATGGGCAGGACTTTGATGTTTTCATCCAAAGGTATGTTGTAATGTTGTGCCGCTTTTTTTATCTCTACAGGATCAGGGCGAATCACCTGATTGATAATATTCAGCCAGAAATGCTCTATTACAAGGGGCTGATATTTAAGCCAAAACTGGCCGTACTGGCTGTATTTGACAAGATAGCTCTGATTTTTGATTCTCTCCTGCGCTTTTATTATGGCAGCTTCCAGCTCATCATACTGAATAGGCTTCAATATGTAATCAATGCTGCCAAGTTTCAGGGCTTTCTTCGCATAGCCAAAGTCTATGTGGCATGTGAGAATAATCGGCTGAGTAAAAGGAGAGTGTTCCTGAACCCATGCCAGCAAGTCCAGGCCGTTTCCCTGCGGCATTTCAATATCGCAAAGCAGGATATCAATCCTATGGTTTTTAAGAATTTCTGTGGCTTTTTGAATGTTATGCGCAGTATATTTTTCGGTTATACCTAGCTTTTTCCAGTCAACAGAGGCAAGTACGTCATTAATAAGCAATTCCTCATCGTCAACAATAAGTACAGCCATTGAAACTACCCCCTTTGCCCACTAAACGGATAACGGAATGTCGAGTAAAACCACTGCCCCGCCTTTGGAACTATTTTCAAAGGATATACTTGCTTTGCTTTTATATAGAATAGACAAACGATTACGGATGTTTGAGATTCCGATGTGCTCTCTGATCTCATCTACTATTTTCTCATTATTGTTCAATTTTTTCAATATATCTGTCGAAAAACCACATCCATTGTCTTCTATGAGAATATGCATCCGGTCTTCACCATCAACAGCTTTCAGGCTGGCGGTTATATTGATGTTCAGCAGCTTGTCCGAACAATTGGAGTGTTTTATCGAATTTTCAACAAAGGTGTGTATCAGCAATGGGGGGACAGGGGTGTTCAGCAAAAAATCCGGAACGCTGATATTATACTGCAGGCTGTCGGGTGACTTAAGCCTATGGATGTTCAGGTAGTTCCTGATATGTTCCAGCTCATTTCCCAAAGGCACAAAACTGGTATTGCTGGTTAACATATAACGATAGTATTTCACAAGATACATGGTCATTTCCATTATTATCGAACGCTTTCCCTGTTTTGCAAGCAAGTAGATAACGTTAAGGGAGTTGAGAAAGAAATGGGGCTTCATTTGCAGCTTCAATCTTTCCAGTTCCAGTTTCTGGCGGTTGAGCCTTTCTTCATAAACATCTATTTTGAGATTTTTGATCTGTGTTATCATGCTGTTAAAGGTCTCATTGATGACCTCAAACTCCAGACAGGAAGAACGGGTTTCCAAGTGGATGTCCAGATTTCCCGAACCTGCTTCCTGCATTTTATGTACAAGTTTGTTCATAGGTTTCAGCAATACCCGATTCATAAACAGCATGTAACATGCCAGGACAATTATAAGGGATACGCTGAAATACACGATCATCTTGGATAAGTACGAAAATTCAAAAGACATTGAGTTATCGGGAATCAGGGCGATCATGGCAAACTCTCCCTGCATGGAGTCTTTGCCGGTAACGATATAGCGGTTGCTTTTTCCGGATATATAATAGTCTTTATAGTTTCCGGTCAAATCTATTTCATTGTCATGTATAAACTCTATTTCAGTCAGGGGATTCATTTCATCATCGATAAAAGCGTTGGCTTTTGTAATCTCCGAATCAATCGTATCGGCAGGTATGGGCAGGTTGCTCAGTTTGATCCAGGCCCCTGCGTAAGTTCCTTCCATTTCAACAACACGGTAAAGGTAGCTTTCCCTGTTCAGGGTAAAGGTTTCCCAACTGATCAGATTTATGCTGTCATCTTTTATGCCCAGGTCAATGATTTCTTTTATTCTATCATTCACGGCAACAATTTCCTGAGAGATGCTGTCGCCACTTCCGGCTGCGACAAAATCACCTTTTTCCGGGTTATACATATACAGCATATCATTTTGCTTTAGCATTACGATATCATTTTTCATTTTGTTCTGAACTGCGACAAGTGCGAGGATTCGTTCATCTGCTCCTGAGGCATGGTTATAGTTGCGGAATTCAGTACTGTCAGATACGAAATTGGCAAGGTACTTGGAAATGTTGTAGAGAATGTTGTCAACATTGTTCAGGTATAGCCGGATGACTTCCTGATTGGCCTGAACGGCTTGAACTCGCATCTGATCTCTTACATGATACCTGGTATAAAAAATTAAAGGTATAATAGGAATCAAAATTGCAAGGGCAGCAATTATGAATTTAAACAGGAAAGAATGCGTTATGTTCTTAAACCTGATTCCGGTTTCATCAGACATGTTTGCTTTCATTCAATTTACACCTCTGTCATTTGTAATTCTGCTTGCAACATAACCTCCTGTTTTCCGTTAATATATGTGAGATTTTATAAACATAGTATTACAAGTAAAGACAAAAATCAAGTATTATGGAAACTATCCTCCATTTACCCGGTATATTGCAATAAGATCAGTTTATAGGGGATGTGTTGACTGTCACAGGCTCTGGAGCCGTTTCAAGCGGCAGTCATCCACCCTTTGATTAAAGTGGTTCCCATGCCGGTATATCAAAATCCTGTGTGATAAAAGTCGATAATATTAAACACTTATATCTAAAATCAGGTAGAGTGTCAGATAATTCGTTGTGTAAAATAAAATTGCGTTATGAAAACGCATATATTAAAAGGAAAGGAAGATTGGTATGTATAAAAAAGCTACAAAATTGTTGGCACTTTTTATTGCTGTGCTCATGTTGCTTACTGCCTGTTCGAAAGGTTCTTCTTCCACTTCCTCAAGCAGTAAGGACACCGGAAACACATCATCATCATCATCTTCTTCAGGGGATACCAGCAAGGATGCATCCACTACAGAGAATGTAACTCTGAAAATGTACTATGTCAGCACAGGAGATTTTCCGGATGTGGATGAAGTCATTGAAGAAATGAACAGGATTTCCGGAGAAGCCATAGGGATAACAGTTGATGCTGAAGGTATATCTACTTCCAACTATTCTCAGCAGATCCGATTAATGCTGGCAGGCCGTGAGGAAATTGACATATTCAATACTTCTACACTTCCTTTCGGAGATTTCGGAAACCAGGTAGCAAACAACCAGTTGATGGTGCTCAATGATCTGCTTGATCAATACGGCCAGGATATAAAGAACATACTTGGAAACTACATCAAAGCAGGAACGGTTTCCGGCAAAATCCTGGCTCTTCCGACATACAGGGATGAGGCAAAGGATGCCGGAATTATAATCCGCACTGATCTTGTGGAAAAATACAACCTGGATGTGGGCAGCGTGAAGAAACTGGAGGATTTGGAGCCACTCCTGCAGACGATAAAAGACAACGAACCGGACATTGCCCCATTCTATCCCAGCCAGGAAACATACGGAGGTATTGAAACTGCGCTGTTGGTTCCCGGTGGTGACACATTGGGATCTGACCAATACTGGACCGGAGTTCTGCTGGATGCCACTGATAAATCAATGAAAGTTGTAAACTATTATGAAACTGAGCAATATATGGAACTTGTACGTCTCATGAGGTCCTGGTATGAAAAGGGTCTGATCATGCAAAATGCCGCTACCAATCAGGAAACTCCCACTGATCTGGTAAAGGCTGGAAAGCTTGCAGCTCAGATTTACCACATGAAACCTGGAATCGAATCCCAGGGTGACAGAGCCTGCGGAATGCCTATGACCTATATAAGGATAAATCAGCCGGTTGCTTCATCGGCAACACCGTCCGCTTTTATGTTATCCGTTGCAGCCCACAGCCAAAAGGGAGAAGCAGCTGTTAAATACTTGAACTTCATTTATACCAATAAGGAAATCAACGATGTATTCAACTGGGGAATACAAGGCAAACACTGGGTGCTTAAGGATGACGGTTCTATAACATTCCCCGAGGGAGTAGACGCTTCTACGTCAGGATATTACGGACAAGCCGGATTTGTGTTTGGAAACCAGACTCTGACCTATGTTTGGGAAGGTACTCCTCTTGATTTGTGGGAGCAGATGGATAAATACAACAAGAGTGCCATTCAGTCTGTGGCATTGGGCTTCCAGTTTGATACAAATCCTATAAAAACGCAGTACGCAGCTTGTTCCAATGTGGAAAAAGAATATGTAAAGGCAATTGGCGTCGGAGCAGTTGACCCGGAAGTAAAAGTACCAGAGATGCTTGCAAAATTCAAGGAAGCAGGCGTTGACGAAGTTATTGCAGAAAAGCAGAGACAGTTGGATGAATGGGCTAAAGCCAATGGCATCAAGTAGTATAGGTATTATAACTGCAAGCAGAATGCGGGTTTCTCCTCCAAATTTTCTTAAGGGATTTGGAGGAGAAACTTGTAAAAAAGCAATATGACAGATGAAATTATCTGCTTATCAAATCCAATATTTTGTAGAAGGATGGCATATTATATGGAACAAAGGATATCACCAGCTAATAATGCTGATCTGAAAGCTGACAAACATGTCAGCAAAGTCAATAAAACAAGAAAAAGAAGCAGATTTAAAACCTACTGGCCGTATGTAGTTATGTGTATTCCAGGTCTTGCCTATCTGTTCATAAATAATTATATGCCCATTGCAGGACTGACGATTGCTTTCCGCAACATAGACTATTCGATCGGAATCTTCAACAGTCCATGGTGCGGTTTCGACAATTTCAGGTTTTTGTTTTCCACCTCCGATGCGGCAATAATTACCCGAAATACATTATGCTACAACATATTTTTCATATTCCTTAACACGATTTGTGCAGTGGCCGTAGCAATTATGCTGAACGAAATCAAGAACAAGGCAATGCTCAGGATATACCAGAGTTCAGTGCTTCTTCCCCATCTGATTTCAATGGTGGTGGTGGCATACCTGGTTTATGCAGCCTTGGCGGTTGATACGGGTTTCATCAACAAATCCATTCTTGAACCTCTTGGCTTTAAAGGGATAGACTGGTATACGGAACCGAAATACTGGCCGTTTATACTTCCTCTAGTCAACCTCTGGAAAAACATAGGATTTTTATGTGTTATTTATTTTGCAGCAATTATCGGAATAAGCAATGACTATTTTGAAGCCGCAGTTCTTGATGGTGCGTCCAAGTGGCAGCAAATCATCCATATAACATTGCCGCTAATAAAACCCACGGTTATCACCATGGTGCTTCTGGCCATCGGCAGGATCTTTTATTCGGATTTCGGACTTTTCTATCAGGTGCCGCTGGATTCCGGAATGCTCTATTCAACCACCAATGTTATTGATACCTATGTGTATCGGGCGCTTATAAAGATAGGGGACATAGGTATGGCATCTGCAGCGGGCTTCTTCCAGTCAATTGTTGGTTTTGCGCTGGTGATGATATCCAACCTGGTTGTGAGGAAGATCGACCCGGACAAAGCATTATTCTAGAGACTAGAATCCTGAGGAGGTAGGTAATATGGACACAAAAATGACAGGGTTCAGGATTTTTTCCAATATCGTGCTTATATTGCTTTCGCTGTCATGCCTGATTCCCTTTATCCTTTTGATAACTTCATCCCTTTCCAGTGAAACATCACTGATCAGGTATGGATATTCCCTGTTTCCGAAGGAGTGGAGCACCAAGGCATATGAGTTCCTATGGCTGCGCCGGGTTATGCTTCTTCGGGGTTATGGGATAACCATCCTGATTACAACGGTAGGTACGGTAATCAGCCTATTGATTACTTCCATGCTTTCCTACAGCATATCCAGGAAAAATTTTCCCTTTGCAAAAGCTATATCGTTTATTGTGTTCTTTACAATGCTGTTTAACGGGGGACTGGTTCCTACCTATCTGGTCTATACCCAGATTATAGGTATCAAGAACACTTTGTTTGGCCTGCTGATACCCGGGCTGTTGATGAATGGTTTCAATGTACTCATCATGAAGTCTTTCTTCAAGGAAAACATTCCCGATGAAATCATTGAATCCGCAAGTATAGACGGGGCCAATCAATTCCGCATATTCTTTCAGATCGTCATACCCCTGTCCTATCCAATATTGGCAACCATCGGGCTGCTGGTTGCGGTAGGTTACTGGAATGATTGGTATAATGGGTTTATATATCTGACCGATACGTCTCTTTACAATATCCAGAGCATACTAAACCGCATGCTCAGCGACATACGGTTTATAGCCACCAATCCGGTGGGAGGTTCTTTGAGCGCTGCAATTACAGCCAACATGCCTTCGGTTTCAATACGAATGGCCATCGCCGTAATAGCTGCTTTTCCTCTTGTTATTGTGTATGCTTTTTTCCAGAAATACTTCGTAAAAGGCATAACTATAGGAGCGGTAAAGGGATGACGGATTCCTTTCTGAGAAACGTGTTTATATAGAAAAGGGCTGGACTGTCCAGGTTCATCCCTTTAATTATATAACCGGGATTCCATTATCAATTCTTCCTTTGGCTGAAAAACAGCAGGAGATTAAATTAACCGTCACCTAAAAATAACTTAGGCTTAAATCAACCATTGACTGTATCTTTATTCCGATTTGAAATCTATGAGCTGATTCTGCTTTCAAATAAACTAATGCCTATTTAGCATGGCAGATGGGATGGATAAATGTGGTAACGAAAAAAAGGAATTATGGGCTTAGCGTTGCAATTGCAATAATGATATTGAGCATACTTCAGAATCACGTGAATATCGTATCACCGGCTATGGAGAGGATTAATGCTGCATTTCCAGGTTACAGTGATAAAACCGTAGCCATGGTGCTTACCATTGCTTCCATAGGTGCGATACCTGCTACATTGGCTGCAGGAATCCTCACTTACAGATTCAGGGAAAAGGACATCGTACTTTTCGGTTTTTGTCTTTTGACCATATCAGGAATCCTTTCGATGATTACGAGCAATTTTGTATTCCTACTGGTACTGCGTTTCTTTACAGGATTTGGCGCGGGACTGGTATCACCTTTTCAGACCAGCTTAATACCTAAATACTTCAGTGGTAACAGAGCTTCCTTATTGTATGGCCTCCAGTGCTGTGTGGTATCTTCTTTTGCGATAATTTACGGATTCCTGGGAGGGTGGCTTGCCAGCAAACAGTGGAATTATTGTTTTTCTCTTTATTCCCTGGGGCTATTGGGGCTTCTGGTGGTTTTATTCTGGCTTCCCAGGGGAGAAGTGCCGGGTAGTACAGGGGAGAAGCACCGATTGTCATTTAAGGGAATATATATTCTGGTTTTATGCTTTACCTTTGTTTACCAAATCGGTATATTTTCTTTTAATTCAGAAATATCTTACTTTATAACCTCCAGGAATCTCGGGGATTCGGTTTATGCAGGGTACTGTGTTGCCATGAATGGCTTAGGGGCAGTACTCAGCGGACTTATTTACGGTAGCTTGCGGAAAAAGGTCGGTTTGTGGGTAGTTCCCGTCGGACTGCTCAGCATATCTCTTGGCTTTGTGGTATTAGCACAGGCAAGCGGTATTATAATTGCAATGGTTGGATCTTTGATGGTCGGATTCAGTATTGGAATGATAATGCCCACCGTCCTGAACCTCTCTGCTGCCATATACAAAGACTCCAATCCCAACTGGGCTACTGCCGTAACCCTCTGCATGGTTTCCGTAGCCCAGTTTGTGAATCCTTATTTCACAAGTTTTATAAGGCTTTTGTTTGGCGGCGGAAGCTACCGGGAAACCTACATAGTCTGCGGCATACTGATGCTTATATTATGTGTCCTTTCCTGCATTGCCAACCAAAAGAAGCTATTTAAGGAATACACCATATAAGCAAGTGTGCTATAATGAAGTTTGGAAGACTATAAAGATAGGACGGTGAAAATATGAGTCTGGCCAAACTGAAAGAAATAATTGATGAGTCGGATAATATTGTGTTCTTTGGCGGGGCAGGAGTATCTACCGAGAGCAATATTCCTGATTTCAGAAGCAGTACGGGACTGTACAGCAATAAGGGAAAAAGCAGGTATTCCCCGGAGGAGATGTTGTCTCACAGTTTCTTTATGGGGCATACCAAGGAATTCTATGATTTTTACAGAAGCAATATGATCTATCCGGACGCAAAACCAAATGATGCCCATATTTCTCTGGCGAAACTGGAGAGCATAGGAAAGCTGAAAGCTGTGATCACCCAGAATATAGACGGGCTTCATCAGATGGCAGGCAGCAAGGAGGTGCTGGAACTGCACGGGTCAGTTCACAGGAACTTTTGCATGTCCTGCCATAAATCATATCCCTTGGATGTTATTTTAAACAGCGAAGGAATTCCCAGATGCTTGGAATGCAACGGCATAATCAAACCGGATGTTGTTTTGTATGAAGAATCCCTTGACCCATACATTCTGGAAAAATCAATAGACTACATTTCAAAAGCCGAAACTCTGATAGTGGGGGGAACATCCCTTACGGTATATCCGGCAGCAGGGCTGATACAATACTTCAGGGGGAAACATCTGGTGCTGATAAACAGGACTCCTACCCCTTATGACAGGCAAGCGGAAATTGTAATCAATGACAGCATAGGGGAAACCTTGAAAAAAGTTGTATAATATTTTTTAATGTTTACTTAAAATGCATTGCTGACGCATTGGAGATCGGGTTTCAGGAAAGTGAAAGTTTTTACATCCAACTTGCCAGCATGATCTTGCCGCTTTCCCGGGTCTTTTTGATGTCGATTATCCTCTGATTCTCCGAACCACGGAATTTCAAGAGCAGGTTTTTTTTATCCAGTTCAAATCGGCCATCTACAAGTATGTCCGTTTCATCCAGCAGCGCCTGCCAGCCTTTTTGCCTGCCGGAGCCGGCAGTCAGCTGCTCGTATGTGTAGCCTGTGTAGGTCATTATATCAAGGTTTAGCTTTCTGGCCTTTCGGGCAAGTATGGCAAAAGCATCGGCCTGCTCGAAAGGTTCACCCCCGCTGAAAGTGATGCCATCCAGCAGGGGATTTCTTTTTGCCTGTTCAAGTATGTGATCAACTGTTACCCAGGTACCGCCGTCAAAAGAGTGGGTCTGGGGATTGTGGCAGCCGGGGCAGTTATGCCTGCAACCCTGGGCAAAAACCACCATTCGTATTCCCGGGCCGTCCACGATGGATTCTTTTATAATGCCTGCAATTCTGATATATACATCCATTATTTCACCTCAAATGAGCAGGAAATCCTTATTGATGTTCATTATGTTTACCTGGCAAAGGACATGTGCTTGACCCGGTCTTTTTCTTCTGCCCTTTTGGCGTCATTGAATCTGTCAAGGGTTCCCACCAGATAGCCTGTAATACGCCGTATCCTTTCAAAGGGTATGTCTTTCTCTTCTCTTCCGCAGAATGGGCATGTATCGCCGATAATTCCGGTAAAGCCGCATACAGGATCCCGGTCTACCGGATGATTGATCGAACCATAGCCTATGCCTGCCTCTTTCATGGCTCTGATAATTTTTTCAAAAGCCTGCAGGTTCTGAGTCGGATCTCCGTCCACCTCGACATATGTGATATGACCGGCATTGGTCAGTTCATGATAGGGAGCTTCTATCCGGATCTTGTCAAAGGCGCTTATTTCATAATATACCGGTACATGGAAGCTGTTAGTGTAGTATTCCCTGTCGGTAATGCCTTCAACTGATCCGAAAATCTTGCGGTCCATCCTCACAAACCTTCCGGACAAGCCCTCAGCAGGGGTAGCAATAAGGGTGAAATTCATGCTGTATTTTTTGCTGGCGTCATCCATGCGTTTACGCATATACCCTACGATTTCAAGGCCAAGGTTCTGGGCCTCCTCAGACTCGCCGTGATGCTTGCCCGTCAGGGCTTTAAGACACTCGGCCAAACCGATGAAGCCCATGGTGAGGGTCCCATGCTTCAGCACCTCTCTGACTTCATCCTCCCAGCCGAGTTTGTCTGAATCAATCCACACCCCCTGACCCATCAGGAACGGAAAGTTTTTAACCTTCTTTCGGGCCTGTATCTCGTACCTTTCCAGAAGCTGATCTATCACCAGGTCTATTTTCTTATCCAGTTCATCAAAGAAAATGCTGATGTTTTTATTGCTTCTTAGTGCGATCCTGGGTAGGTTTACAGTGGTAAAGCTTAAGTTTCCCCTCCCGTATATTATTTCCCTGGAAGGATCGTAGACGTTGCCAATAACCCTTGTTCTACAGCCCATGTAGGCTATTTCCGTTTCAGGATGTCCTGGCTTGTAATATTTAAGGTTGAACGGGGCATCCAGGAATGAAAAGTTCGGGAACAACCTTTTGGCACTGACCCTGCAGGCCAGCTTGAACATGTCATAGTTTGGATCTCCGGGGTTATAATTCACGCCTTCCTTAACCTTGAAAATATGTACCGGGAATATAGGGGTTTCTCCATTGCCAAGGCCTGCTTCGGTAGCCAGGAGTATGTTCTTTATAACCATCCTTCCTTCAGGGGAGGTATCCATGCCGTAATTGACGGAGCTGAAAGGCACCTGCGCTCCTGCCCTGCTGTGCATGGTGTTCAGATTATGTATAAAGGCCTCCATAGCCTGGTATGTATTTCTGTCGGTTTCCTCCCGGGCTTTCTGTATTGCAAAAGCCTGTGCCTTTTGAAGAATTTCATTATCCTTCACATATTCCATCAGGCATTCCTGCTCCAACCTCTGATATTTTTCATTGGGCTCCAGTGTCGGAGAAAGGCCGTATTCATCGGCAATTTTTCTGGAGATTTCATTTACCCGAAAGGTTATGTCATGACATCCGGTCAATAACTCCAGGGCCTTTGCAAGATTTTGCCTGTATAGCTTTGAATAGGTCTTGGCAACACCTGGAGCCATCCCATAGTCAAAGTTGGGTATGCTCTGACCGCCGTGCTGGTCATTCTGGTTAGACTGGATAGCTATGCACGCAAGGGCGGAATAGCTGTGTATGTCATTGGGCTCTCTCAGATGACCGTGCCCGGTGCTGAAACCGCCCTTAAAAAGCTTGACTATATCAATCTGGCAGCATGTAGTCGTCAGGGTAAGGAAGTCCAGGTCATGTATATGTATATCGCCTTCTTTGTGAGCTTTGGCATGCTCCGGCTTCAATATAAACATTTCATAAAATTGCTTTGCGCCTTCAGAACCGTATTTGAGCATGGTTCCCATGGCGGTATCGCCGTCTATATTGGCGTTTTCACGCTTGTTGTCATTGTCTTTTGCCTCTTTGAAAGTCAAATCTTCGTATACTTTCATAAGCCGGGTATTCATTTCCCTTATGCGGGTTCTTTCAGCCCTGTAGAGGATATACTCCTTTGCAGTCCTGGCATGGCCGGCTTCTATCAGTGTCTTTTCCACGGCATCCTGAATATCCTCAACAGTTGGTGTTTTTGATTTGAACTCTCTTTCAATGTATTCCACAGTTTTTTCTGCTAACTTGAGGGCCGTATCATAATCCTTGCCGCCCGTGGCGGTGGCAGCCTTAAATATGGCATTGGCTATCTTCTCAATGTTGAAGGGTACTTCTCTTCCGTCACGTTTTATGATCTTGGTAATCATTAAAAAACCTCCCTGGTGGTTTGAATTTTTTTCCCGACCTGTGGTAATTAGCACCGTTGTATTGTATAATGATATTTGTTGTTTGTCGATTAGCCACAACATATTGTGTATTTCATATTATATTTCACAATATATAGAAAATCAAGTATATATTTAAGTAAATGTTAAAAATAGGTCTGAATAACTATTTTGGAAAGGAATAAAACTGAGTTTATAACCAAACAGGAAACAAGAATGTGGAATATTTTTATAAAAAGCTAAGCACATGGTATTATATCCATAAACCAACAATTATTTTAAAAAACTACAAATATGTATTGACTACGAACATTTGTTCTGATAAAATATAGTTGACAACAAAAGCAGGGGACAACCTCTGACATTCACAGGAGGGTTTTATGGCAGAAATTAAATTTGAGATCATAAGAAGTTTTGGTGTTATCGCGGAAGGTAAGGATGGGTGGAAAAAAGAAGTCAATCTGGTCAGCTGGAACGGCCGAAAACCCAAGCTGGATATCCGGGAATGGGATGAAAACCATGAAAAAATGAGCAAGGGCATTACCTTGACCGCAGATGAAGTGAGGGAACTGAAAAAAATACTTGAAGACATGGATGAAGAAAGCCTCGAAGTATGACAAACGGTATATGTCCGGATTGGTTTGATGTTTATATACAAAGTCTCGACGGCAGTGTCGAGACTTTTTTTATAAAAGGAGTTGTGGAATATCAAGGGATACTATAGTATATATACTATGCAACATCATGTAAAGGAGGAGAATTATGGACAGGGAAAAGCTTATTGAGATAAGCAACAGGGTGGCGGAACTGCCGGCGCTGGAAGAACGTATGGAAAAGCTCTGCAGGCGCCTGTATGATGCGGAAGCCGATGTCCGTTCGTTGCTGCGCAAGTTTGAAGAGCAATCCAGGGATGTGGAGCAGCTTAAGAAAGATACCCTGTCGGTCATTCTGTTAAAGTTGATTGGTAAGTATGAAGGGAAGCTTGACAGGGAGACCCGGGAAATGCTGAGCGCGAAACTGGAATATGACAAAGCCTGTCAAAGGGCTGAAGAGTTGAGGAATGAACGGTATGAACTGGGAAAAAGGATCGCGGAGCTGCGCCGGGAAAAGCAGATTTATGAAAGGGAGCTGAAAGATCGGGAGAATGCAATAAGGGACAATATCAACAGCGAGGCAAATGCCAAATACATGCAGTTGGAAAAGGAAAGGGAGGAACTGACAAGGCAGCTGGTGGAGACTGATGAAGCCCTCAAAGCGGCGGCCAGGGTAAAGGGCACAATCAGAACGGTGATGGACCATCTTGACAGGGCTGAAAAATGGGCTACATATGATGTATGGGCCGGAAAGGGATTATTATCCCATATAGCCAAATATGAACATATTGATGATGCCGAAGTTGCTATCAACCGTCTGCAGTCCCAGATGAAAGACCTGCAGAAAGAACTGGCTGATGTGAATCTTTTCATTGATCCAAATGTGGGAAAGGTTGATTCCGCAACCAGGGCAATCGATTTTTGGTTTGACAACATATTTACAGATCTGAACGTCAGGGATAAAATCCGCGGTGATATGAAACAAATGGAGTATTTGGCGGGCAGGATTCAAAACATAATAGACAGGCTGGAGAAGAACCGGGAAGAGATAAAAAGACAACTGTCAGTTATTGAATACAGGAAAAATGAACTCATTATCAAAGGATGAGCTTTTATTGCATTACTTTCAGTGCTGTCCTTTCATCCTTTCATTTAACATAAACGGCATCATTTACATAATATGATAACAGATTATTTAAGAAAGAGTGATGATGCCGTGAAGAGTTTATCTTTGGATGCTATCGCGAAAAAAACCGGGGGTAGGATCATACAGGGAACGGGCAGCCTGGTTGTCCATGATATTGTCACCAGAATCAGAAAAATAGGACAGGGAAACCTGCTTTTTGATTTATACCATGACAGGGATGAAAAAGCGCTGACAGGCTTAAGGGGTTGTTCCTATGGAATAATCACCGACACACCGGAGTACTTTAAAGGCGTTGGTGACAGGGTTACAATCATACAGGTAAAAGATATAGATGAGGCTTACTGGAAGTTTGTCGACTTTTATCGGAGCCTTTTTGATATACCGGTTATTGGAGTAACCGGCACATGTGGCAAGACAACCACAAAAGAAATGATAAAGCACATCCTTTCCGGGAAATACAGGGTAAATGCGACCTATAAAAGTTACAACGCTTCTTTCCGGAACTTTGGATATCTGCTGGATATAAACGATGACACCCAGATGGTGGTCATGGAAATGGGAGTTGCCTATCCAAAAGATCTGATCACAACCTGCAGATATTTCAAACCCCAGGTAGGTGTTATTACAAACATAGGAGTGGATCATCTGCAGGCTTTTGGAACACTGGATGCCTATATCAGTGCAAAGGCGGAGTTTATACAAGGTCTTGACTATAAAGGAACTCTGATATTGAATGCCGATTGTGAAAACACAAAGAAAATAGATTTAAGCAAGTATAAGGGGAATGTGGTATATTTTGGCTCAAGGGACGGGTCCCATTTCAGGATCTCAGGTATAAAGCATATCAGGCATGGAATGGAGTTTTCCCTGGTGCATGAAGAAAAAGCCTATAAATTTTTCATACCCCTGTATGCCGACTTCAATGCATACAATGCCGCTGCGGCAATTGCAGCTGCCCATGCCGTAGGCGTTGATGTACAGGAAGCCGGAGAAAGGCTTGAGTCATATAAAAACGTGGAAAAGCATTTTGAAATTAAACAGGGCATAAACGGAAGCACGGTAATAGATGACACCTGGTCAACCAACCCTACATCTACAGAAGCGGCCTTAAGGCTCTTGAAGAATTTTGCGGGGGACAGGAAAACCATAGCTGTCCTGGGCAAAATGTCCCTTTTGGGTAAAAGCAGCAGCCGGCACCATCATATGATAGGTGAAAAGGTTGCAGAAACAGGCATTGACAAACTGGTGGTGATAGGCGACGGAGCTGAAGCGATAGGCAGGGGGGCACTGCAAAAGGGCATGAAAGAGGATGATGTGCGTTTCTGCAGGGATACTGACGAAACCTACGCTTATCTTGCGGATAATATTGACGGAAATACGGTTGTCCTCATCAAGACATCCATGCTGTCGTCTTATGATGACCTGATGAATAGAATCGTTATTGACAAATAAGTGAGCTTTAAAGGATCTAACGCATAAATGTTAGGTCCTTTTTTGTTGGTTTGATGCAGTTATGAAGAAAGAACGCCGGAAATTGTCATCTTTTTATGTGAACGGATTATGCACCGCATATGGGTTAACCAAATATGATGTATATGAGATGCGGTGTTTTGTCCTGCATCATCTATTGGAAGAAAGAATATCCGTTCATCAGGAATGATACTCTCCGGTTCCTGTGATTCTGTGGTTCTTTTAAAGAATATTCATCTGGTAGGAGGCGTATTTTCTTGCACGAAATCATGACAGGCAAACTTCAGATAGGAAATTGGACCTTTAACGAGATCAATCTGTCGGATATGGATATGTATTCTGAATATATAAAAGCCACCGAGTATCCTGCAAATTTATGGTCATCAAATTTTGCATACCTTTGGGCTTCAGGCCGGTCAAGCAGGAAGAAAATACTATGGAAAGAGATAGACGGCATGCTGGCAACCTTTGGCTATACGAGCAAAAAATCGCTGTACCTGATGTGCCTGCCCTTTGGAAAAGGCAACTGTGATCACGTGGTGGAAGTCCTGGAAAAATGCCTTAGATTCTGCTATGAAACAGATAACAATGATGCCACCGAGTCAATACTGAGAATGGTTAACAGCATGCAGCTGGATTTTCTGAGGGAATCAAAGGCGTTTACAGAGCACTTTAAAACAATACCACTGGTGGGCATAGAGAGGCATTTCTCCATACCAAAGCTTGTCAGGCTGGAAAGCAAGGAGTTCAGGAGCTTAAGAAAAAAGGTAAACCGATTCCGAAATCTTTGTCCTGAAGTAACTGTCAGAGATTATATTCCTGACGATTTTGATGATGTGATGAAAATTGGTCAGTACTGGAATGAAACTTCAGGGCAGAAATACTCCACCATTTTTGACAAGGTTTACTTCCGTGAGATCATAAAACACTGCAAAGAGCTCGATCACAAGGTAATGGTAGTGGAAAAGGACAAAAAAATTATAGGCGTGGTTACGGGAGGAGGACTGCCCACCGGCCAGGCATGGGGGTGCTTGTCCAAGTTCGTAAATCAGTATGACGGATTGTCAGAGTTCATGATAGTCAAGTTTGTCCAGGAAATTCACAAAGAGCACCCGGAGATGGAATACCTCAACACCGGAAGCGATCTTGGCCCGGGAGGCCTTAGGGCATATAAGGATAAGTTTCGGCCGGTCCTGAATCTAAAAAGATACAGGGTACAGCTTAAGCCCGGTGAGTAAAAAAGAATCAGTAAGCCATGTATCATATTATGTCAACACTGCATACCTTGTAATAGTAAACATGCAGATTGAAATGCTGTATCAGTTGGATAAACAAAGCTGAGTCTATAAAAATCCCAAAAGGAGGTATTGATGTGCAATCATATATGTCCCAGATCCCAGTGATGCCGGTGGGCATTGAACAGGCGCTGGCAAACATCATTGATTCCATAGCGATGGAGGATGCCGCTCTTTCCGGTATTCTCAACTCAGAGAGTGAACTCATTAGAAAAACTGCAAACATATCAAAAAGTATAGATGAGATGGTATCTGTAAATGAATCGGTGAAAAGCGTTATCCGGAACGTATCCAGCTTGCAGGTCATAATCCAGCAGGTGCTGGAGAATGCCGAAAGACTGCTTCGGGAAATTGGGGAAACAGGGTACTTTGATGAACTGGAAGAATAGTCAGAAATTATTGGTGAAGCGGGGATGAATATGTATGATTGGTATATTGTGCAATGCTAAAAGGGAAAGGTTTTATTCCAAACGTTTGCATACCTTGCTAAAACCTCTGGCAAAGGGAAGAAAAATATCCGTGATGGTTTTCAGCCTTTCCAATGTAAACATTGAGGAAAGATCAGTGCAAGGTACTCTGGTAACAGGAGAAAGGGTCAGACCTGCCAGCACTTTTTTGCCTTCCCTGATTTTTAATTTCGCCGTGCAGCGCAGGCGTGTCAATATAAAGAAAATGAGAAGCTTAATGGAAATTGCTGATATAAAGATAGTTAACGGAGTGAACCATTACAATCAGTGGTCAATAATGGAAATATTGAGCTCCAGCAAGAAAACCAAAAGGTATGTGCTTCCATATATGAACTACAGCAAGGAGGATATCTGCTTTGACTTTACAAAGGTCGGAAACTTCATAGTGAAGCCGGAAAAGAGAGTAAACCTGAACAGAATCATATATGGCAGGCAGTCGGACTTTGGCTTTGATTTGTATGGAGGATATGGAAGCAAGCGTTGCTACAGGTTGGATGTACAAAGCGTGATTCATCCGGCAATGAGGGGGAAAAGATGGCTGCTCTTGAAAACTCCCGGCCTGGCGACTTATAGAAACAGACTGCTTATAATAAGAGCCAATTTAATTAAAAAGCATGATGGAGAATGGGATGTTATTTCAAAGACCATAGTTCCCCGTTACGAGGGTGTCTATGCCAAGCTGGGAAAAAAGATTGAAAAAAGCGCCTTGAACATAATAAACTGCATCAACGCCTTTATTCCGGATTTGGGAGTGGCTTTTGTAGATTTTGTATTGGACAGATACGGAACCCCATACTTTCTTAACTTTGGAGGCTGGGACGGTAAATTACTCACTAAGAAGCATAAAAGAAATGTACGTATCAGCGTGTGTAAAAATATACTGGAATATGCGGAGAAGCTTTCCGTTGAAGAGCCTGGTGTTCAATAGTTATTAATCGCAAAGGAGTGGGGTTATGTGGGTTAAAATAGAAGTCGTACCATCGGACAGTGATATTATTTTTTTGCCTTCATCCCTGGAAAAGGAAACCGGGGGTAAGAAGTCCTGCACGGTAAAATTTGGAGGAAAATCGCTCATATCTGAGATTCAATATACCGATGATTTGAGCATGAGAGAAAACTCTTTTGAAATGCCCGGAAAGATTGGATTATCCGACAAGCTGAAAGAAAAACTCATGATACCGGAATCGCTGATCTATCAGGTGGTTATATCGGAATCACGCATTTCTTTCGGTCCGGTTATAGGCTTTTTGCTGGGCGTTCATACCCACCGCTATAATCCAAGGCATATGAGCAAGTATTCTGACCGCCTTGGCATATATAATAAGGTCGGCGGGCTGGTTTATGCCTTTTCGCCGAAATCCGTCAACTGGGAGAAGAATACGGCTCACGGCCTGTATTACAATATTGCTACTGCATCATGGGAATATGGGTGCTTCCCTTTACCGGATGTAATATATAGAAGAGATTTTCATTCCAGTCCCGAATATATAGAAAGGTTGATGGAATTTACCCATGGCAGGCTGTTCAATTCTTACCGTTTTTCCAAATATCAGTTGTATGAGGCTGTAAAGAATAACGGTGAGCTGAACAAGTATTTGCCTCCTACAGAGCTATCGCTTAGTTTCGATCAGGTAAAGAGGTTTATAGACTGCCATTCCAAAGTGATATTAAAACCGATCAATCTGTCCAGAGGCAGGGGTATATGTATAATAGAAAAAATTGACAACATGTACAAAATCACTGACTACAGATATAAGCAGCCGGTGGTTTCAGTGCATGACGACAGGAAGTCCCTGGAAGAGTTTTTTGTCCTGAATAAAAGCCTGTTTGACAAATATATCATTCAGAAGTACTTATCCCTTGCCAGGGTTGGTAATTCGCTCTTTGATATCAGGGTCATCATGCAGAAGCGAAGGATAGGCATATGGGATTGTACGGGCATTGAGTGCAGGGTTTCCAACAACAGCCATCTTACCAATATATCCAGGGGAGGCTATGCTCTGACCCTTGACGAGGCTTTGCAGCAAGCTTTTTCCTCGGATCATGAGTTTATAAACAGGGAAATCCATGATTTTTGTCAGAAGTTTTGCTCATACATGGACAGAATGGGAGAGCATTTTGCAGAGTTTGGAATGGACATAGCCGTAGATACGGATAAAAACATATGGCTGATTGAAGCCAATGTGTTTCCGAGTTTTAAGGGCTTCAAGAAAATGGACCGGCAGATGTATCTTTCCATACGCTATGCACCCATGCTTTATGCCCTCTCTCTTACGGAATTCGGGAAATGACATGCAACAGGAGTGGAAGAATTATGAATACAATAAAAGTTAAAGCAGGTATCAGCAAATCCTCAGAACTGGCAATCCACCAGGATGAGGCGGTCCTGATCGGTCTGGAAAGGATTAAATTTGCCTATGTATGTTTTGGCAGTCATAAACATTATGTGAATATTAAGAAAGACAGCAGCATATCCCGGGGGAATGTACTGATTTCACAAAAGATCATGGATGAGCTGCATATGCCGGAATATCCCACCTATGAAATATGCGTAAATGGGAATGAGATAGTCATCGGACCCTGTATAGGACTTTTGGTGAGCACAAGGGATGAAAGAATTACCAAATCCCGTTTAAATAAAATGATGACCTATGTAAAGGAATACCAGAAACTGCACGGCGCTATTGTGGTTTTTGCCCTGAATGGTGTAGACACCGAGAACCATTTGATAAATGGATATTGCTACAACCCCGAAAGGGAAATCTGGCAGAAAGGTATATTTCCATACCCTTCGGCGATATACCGCAGTATTGGACTTAGTGACCGATGGAAGAACCATTTTCTGTCCATCATCGGAGATAAGATTTTCAACAGCAGGTATTTCAGCAAATGGGAGATGTATCAATGGTTTTCCGAGCTTTCCAAAGAACACATAAACATACCCCATACTTTTTTGTATCAATCCTGCCAGGATGTGTTGGATGCTGTTGAGAAGCATGGAAAGGTATATATCAAGCCGGTTTTGGGGCTTCAGGGGCGAAAGGTTATGCAGGTGAGCAAGGAAAGCCTGACTTATGTTTTCAGGTACAGGGATCAGGGGCGAAACCATGAGGTAAGGCTGGATAAACCGGATGATGCGGCTGAATTTATAAAGAAGAGTTTTATACAAAACAGATATCTGGTTCAACAAGGCATAGAGCTTCTGAAATACAGGGAGCAAGTAATTGATTTCAGATGTGTTGTTCAAAAGGGTCTGTCGGCAAGGTGGGCATGTAAGGCAATAATAGGACGGTGTGGAGAAAAGGGAAGCGTTGTGAGCAATATTTCCAGCGGAGGTACTGCATACAGGGTCACAGAGATCTTGGAAAAGGTTATGCCCTCATCGGTGGTTCCATCAATGGAAGAAAAAATACGCAATTTCGCTTTGGAGGTATGCAATGCCCTGGATGAGATTGGAATAAACTGCGGTGACCTTGGGGTAGATGTGGGTGTGGATACCCAGGGCTGCCTGTGGCTCATTGAAATCAACAACCGGGATCCCGATCCCACTATAGCGCTGAATATAAGGGACCGGCGATTGTACTACGAATTAAAGGCGGGACGTTTGCTTTATGCCAAGGCTCTGGCAGGCTTTGGAAGTTCATGATGGATGCTTCTCAAGAACAGGGGCATGCAACAGCATGAACATTAACCTGACAGGGCATGTCCCTGTTGTCTGCAACACGGGACAACAATCATCCATTTTGCATGATGACCCGTCACTATCTGTATCATCGTATCCAAGCGCTTTGTTTTAATGATTTATGTGCCCTTTTCATTATTTGAGCCCAGCGCACTTTCAAACCTTGCCTGAAGATGTATTTCCTCAATGATGATATCTTTCAGCTTCAGTTCGGTTATACGGTTTATGGCAATTAGCTCTTTTACAATGAAGGCAGCCTTTTTGCCCTTATGATTCCTCAGCGAATCCAGAACCGATTTTACTGTTTCCGCTTCATCATGTATTGTATTGGCTAATTTAAGCTCTTCATAGGCAATGGTGACCAGAAGAGGCTCCTTGGAATTGTCACAGGTAGAACCATTGGAGGTATGACTGCCTTTCGGAGCATAGGTTGTGGACATTTAACTTTCTTCCTTAAATTGGCGATGCTAATATATACTCTATGTGTCAATTTGAAGGAACGTTCCAGATACATCAGCACTGATATTTATTTAATCTTTGAAAAAATGCCCGCGGGTACAAGCCGTAAATTATAAAACTAAAGGCATTATAAACGTTATAAAGGCGGGGAAGACGGACCAATACATATAATCCGGATGTTGTCGTCATCGCGCACAGACAGCCAGGCTCTGATTTTCTCCCATGAGACTTACCTTTCCGCTGTCATGGCTGAACTCGGGATGTCTGCCTGCTTTTATCACCATCTGAAAGCTGTCGGCAGAAAACGTGCCTTGTTTCGGCCATATCTTCAGGGTAAAGCTTCCTTTCTCATAAATATCCGGTTTGAAGCGTTCTTTATGTATAATTTCCCCTTTGCCCTCCACCATAATAATATCCGCGCCATCGTGAACATGGCGACCCACTTTAAGACCGGATGAACAGGCAGTAATGATCTGCATGCAGGTATTCACGTGTACGCTGTAATACAGAAAATTATTTGCTTTCCATATGTCATTGCTTTCAATGATTTTTGCTTTTTCTTTGCAGGTGCCATCAGCTGGGCAAGTATCTTCATCATGTATGAAAGCCTGAACTATGGCAATTCCGTTATAAAAATAATCTTTTGGATTGGATACTGTGCCGACTCCTCTGCCCTGTATCATATAGCGGAAAGCTTTGCAATCAGAATTCTCCTGATTCTCATACGGCATTTTTTCTGTATTTTGAAAGCCGCATTTCGTATGTATATTGAGGTCATCTATTGATATATCTTTCTTTTTCTGACTTACCGCATCCTGGCTTATTGAACTGCCGGCCTTATTATTATCTGAAGTGGATGCATCAGGGTGAACGTCCTTGCTGATTGGAATAGTTTTTTCCGGCATCGCATAGAATCCGTATGACGCGGCAGACTCATCAGGCATTTTAGACGTATCGCTCACATCGAGCGTGTCAGATATATTAGACATGACAGAGCCGTCAGTCACGCCGGACATTACAGAATCGTCAGTCACGCCGGATATGGCAGACTCATCAGTCACGTCGGATATGACAGACTCATCAGTCACGTCGAACATGCCAGCCCCATCAGTCATATCAGACATGTCAGGCGCATGGGACCCGGTGGACATGTGTCTGATGCTGTCAAACTTGAAATGGAGTAGCATCTGCAATTTAGTTATATTTTTAAGAACCCGGTTAATGCTCTGATTTATGTTTAATATATCATCATAACATGGATTGCAGTCTGATACCAGGCGAATTTCTTCAGCTTCACCGTCCATTAACTTCGCCAAACCGGCTTCCATATGAGCTATGGAAAGTAAATGCAGGTTTATGGCATCTTTAGTTGAAAAATCTGTTTGCTTGGTTCCATACGGAATTGTGAAAGATGACATTTTTATGACTCCTTTCCTTAATTAACGGAATGACCTATTGCTCTGATTTTGATGGAAAGTAGCCATAGGACGGAACAAGGAGTTGGGTATGCCTGAGAAACTTTATCAGAAAGAATACACCGATATCCAATATAAGTGCTCCGGTATAAGGGGATATCACTTCACCGAATCCTTGTGCCATCGCTTCCACTTCTATTGCAGAGCCACCCTTGTCTGTTTTTCCGGCAGGGAAATCCATAAAAGCGTTAGGGTAGTATTTTATGTTGCAGTCAGGAAGATAAACGTTATTTAATGTTATGTCAAATGTGGCATTATCAGGCTGAACAAGTCTGTTCATCCCATCTGAGTAAAAAAGGTCATATTTAATGTCTATAAGCAATTGAAGCCTTTTATAATCATGGTTTCCCGGCATGCATGCATGGGAGACGGCTTTTATACCAGACACATTAAAGTTGTCTACACCTTTGAACCTAAACACAGGACGAAGCACATTTTTTCCCGGTATGAGGGCAATGTTTCTTGTAATACGTTTTTTGACGGGGAATTGACTCAGTATTCTTTGCGCCTGTATGTACACCAAATCTTTGGGTAATTTCATGGAAAAATGAACGGGAGTCTTAAAGCATCCGTTTTTAAATATGTAATCGCTGTCAAATTGCGTCATATCTCTTTCATCACCACTCATATCACTGAAATTAGGGAACAAAAAACCATTACGATAATTTGTTCCCTAATGATATAGTATTTATGAGCGTTTTAAAAGGTTACCATATATGAAATGATTTTTACTTTCCGCTTACAATTTAAAAAGGAGAAAATGCAGTTTATGCGAAAACACTAGATGTCCCTGACAAGGTCTACTACTTTGTTTTCATACAGGATTCTGACAAAAGCCTCGGAGGAGCTAACCGGCTCTGTGATAATAATTCCACCTCTGCCGAGGTCTTCATACTGGTGAAAATCTGAGCCTGATGACTCTTTCAGACAGTACTTTCTTGCAAATTCCAGTGCTTTTTCATTATGAGAGTTGTGCCGGGGATTGCCGTTGTGTACTTCAACTCCATCCAGCAATTTCGGGTCGGCAGGGACAATGTATGGTCTGAAAGGATGAGCCTGATAAATCAGGATGCCTTTATCGCTGATCAATTCTCTGAACCGGCTTAAATCAAGGTTATACAGCTCCGGATATTCTTTAAGGAACTCCTCATCTATACCATATACAAGATAATCATTGGGACTTGAACCAAATCTTATTTCCATTCCGAGAATTACATTCAGCCCGATTTTTTTACCTTCATTTAAAGCAATTTTATAACCCTTAAGATAATTATCCACCTTTTCTTCCCAGCTCATACCGCGCAGGGATTCAAAAAAACCGTCAAAGTAATGGTCTGTTATAACTATGCCTTGAAAGCCTGCATCCTTATAAAGGTGTACCAGTTCTACAGCACTGACACAGCCGCATGGGCTGGTTTCTGAAGTATGCACATGGGTGTCGTATTTATAAAAGCTCATTATATCGCCTCATCTTATTCTTGATGTATTAGGTATAACATCAGAGTGTAACCGGCTTCAGTCAGTTTCACTGCTTTAATATATTTTATTGAAAGAAAGGTTGGAAACTGTCACCAATTTATACTCTGATGTTTACCACGTTTCATTGCTGTTTATTTAATCTGAAACAGTTCAATAATCTCTCCGTCAGGACCTTTGAAGAATGCTATTCTTATAGGCATCGGTGGGTTGCTGTTAATAACCACATCGTTGGGTTCGATGGTTATTTCCATTCCAGCAGCTCTTACTCTTTCCAGAGCTTCATCACAGTTGTCTGTGCTGAGGGCCAGATGCAATAAAGCTCCTTCGGGCTTTTTCTCATCAGAACCGCCTGCAAATATCTCAAGATAGTTGCCGTTCCCCGCATCCAGCATTATTGCCCTGTTATCTCCTTCTCCCCAGGATATTGATTTTTTAAATCCCAATACTTCAGTGTAAAACTTTACTGTTGCATCGAAATCTTTTACTTTCATGGCTACATGATGAAAGCCTTTTACAAAACTTTTTTCTGCAGGATTCTGCAAGATAATCCCTCCTTATGTAACATATGTCGCGGTTAAACCGGTTTCGACATTGTTATTGAAACAATGCACCCGTCACAACCAGCGCGATTTAAAATTCCATAGAAAAATTTTATCACAGTATGAAATGATATTACAAGCGCAATCAGGCTGCTAATACCTGGAGTTGAGGTTTCGGCAAGGAAAGGAAGCCGGGAAAACGCATTGCGATATTATATGTTTACTTGAAGGAAAAAGCTCCTCCTCATGACAAACAGTTTTATCGTTAGACTGAATATCTCAAGGGGGAGCATATCACTAGCTAACAGGGCATTTTTTAATCCAGGTTCTATGGACTTATCCCAGCATTTCTTCCAGGTCTGACTTTGCATCCCCTATGGTCTTGAGGTTGAAAGTGTCCTGAAGCACTTTTACAACACTTTCTGAAAGGAATTCCGGAACTTTGGGCCCTATGCGGATGTCCTTTACTCCCAGGCTGAACAGCCCCAGAAGTATGGCAACAGCTTTTTGCTCAAACCATGACAGCACTATGGAAAGAGGCAGGTTATTAACCGAACAGTTAAAGGCGCCGGCAAGGGCAAGGGCTATTTTTACTGCAGATACCGAGTTGTTGCACTGTCCAAGGTCGATATACCGTGGTATGCTTGTGCCGGGTATTGTGCCATAATCGTGGTCATTGAACCGGAATTTTCCGCATGAGGTTGTAAGAATAATACAATCCTGAGGAACGGATAAGGCCAGTTCTCTATAGTATTCTCCTCCTTTGCCCGGAGCATCGCATCCTGCGATGACAAAGAATCTTCTTATCTTTCCTGATTTTACAGCGTCAATGATTTCCGGAGCTAATCCCAGCACGTTTTCATGATGATAACCTGTCACCAGGGTTTTATCCGAGTCAATATTTGCTGACGGCAAGGAAAGGGCTTTTTCTATCAACGGGGTGAAATCATTATTTTCTATTTTGTTTACTCCTTCGAGGCCATGTACATCATATGAGAAGAAACGATCAGAATATGACCCTATAATCGGCATGAGGCAGTTGGTTGTTCCCAGGATGGCGCCGGGAAATTGCTCAAAAACTTTTCTCTGGTCATACCATGCTTTTCCTACATTGCCTTTCAGGTGCTTGTATTTTTTTAGTTCCGGGTAACCATGAGCCGGAAGCATTTCTGAATGGGTGTAAATATTGACGCCTTTGCCCTCCGATTGCTTGAGCAGTTCCAAAAGAGCATACAAGTTATGCCCTGTAACCAATATGCATTTTCCTTCAATCTTATCTTCCGTAACAGTTACCGGCTGGGGAACGCCGAGATTTGATGTATGGGCCTTATCCAGCAGCTCCATAACCTTGACGGTGGCAGTACCGACTTTCAGTGCCATATGTATATGTTCAGAAAGATTAAAATTAGAGTTTGTAAGAGTCATATAAAGAGCTTCATGGGTTATCGCATCTACTTCCGGGTCGAAAAACCCCAACTGCCTTGCGTGGGTTGCATAAGCTGCTACACCTTTCAAGCCAAATATTATCGTATCCTGAAGACTTGCTATAGTTTCATCCTTGCCGCATACACCTACTTTTGTGCATCCGCCTGAAGGACATTGTTCACATTGGTAACAAAACATATTGAACTCCTCCTAAGAAATTTCAAATTATAAACTTTATGCATTAATATTAACGGAAAGATCAAAGGATGGATGTTATTTGTGACACATGAAGATGTGATATTTATCACATGCCGGTTGAGATTCTTACAGATAAGATTTGTTTGACTTTTCAGCACAAAAATATGAGTAATTTTTACTATTGGCTGTGTATTGTAAGGGTAAGGGGTTGTGCTAGTGCCTTAACTGCGATGTAATGCTAAAAATGCTTTTAGCAAAACATAACTTTATCCAATCTATTAAGAATGAATTCAGCTAATGATGGATGCCCATAACAATCATCCATCCAATTAGCTGAATTCAAAGAAATTAATAGCACCACTCCTATTTGAGCTTATGATTCATTTTCACCTTTTTGTCTTTTCTTTCCACCATGCCGGGAGTCCCAAAGCTTTCCAACTGGGATTTTTGGGATTTAACCTCCCTGGGAACAGGACGCCCTTTAAGCTTAGGGAGTTCGGTAGCAAATTCTTCTCTGGCAAAATCTTTTTTGTTTCTGAAAATATCTTTACTCATAAATCCCCCTTGTTATAGTCGATAGTTTCTTGTGGCATATATTATTTACATAATTATTGTGTCTGATCATGGCGCATTTATTCGGTCATTCAATGGGAGAAAGTCCGGAAATTGCATGAAAAGTTGCCCCATACAGAGATTTATTACCTGTGTTAAAAAGGTGAACGGATTCATAATATTATTGTTATGTAAATATCTTAAATCTAAACTTGCTCTGCCAGTGCCTTAACTGCGATATAATACAAATAATGTTTTGAATAACATAGTTTGCTAACTAAATTAAAAATGATTTAAGCGAGTATGGATGCATTGATTGTGTAGAAAGGATTCATCACCCTCCTTTTGGAACAACAATCATCCATTCAATTAGCTGAAATCAAACCAAGTAATTGTGCTATCTTGTGGTAGAACAACTAGCACAACAGATTAATATACTATTTTGCCAAATGATGCAGTAAATTATCCAAAAAGTTATAAAATTGTAATTGGATTTACATAAGCGCTATTATATAATAGGTAGGGGGTAAAGCATTAAGGCTCCCATTCACAGATATACGGGGTGCATACTAATGAAAAGACTTTTTACAATGCTCATGATAACTACATTATTGTTGTCCATAGTGCTTGTTGGCTGTACAGGTAAACCATCTCCAGGAACTGAAAACCAGGAACAGATTACTATCGGCGAAACTACCGGAGGGAATACGCAAAACACGCAGGATAACGGCTCTGACACAAATGAAGCCACCATTCCCGAAGAGAACACCGGAGACACATCTCCAGAAACTGAAAACGGTAGCGAGAAAAAGGAAGATGATAATGCCGGGCAGCAGGAGATCGATTATGAAAAGATAAAGCCAAATGAATCCGGAAAAATTATGGTGGTCATGTTTCACCGCTTTATTGAGGAATATACCTCCGGAGACAAGATATATGTAACAACTTTCGATGAGTTCAGGAATCTTTTGCAGGAGCTGTATGACAAAGGATACAGGCTTATAAGCATGAAAGATTTTCTGAACAACAACATCAATGTACCTGCCGGATGCGTACCAATCGTATTTACTTTTGATGATGGTACTCCAGGACAATTCAACCTTGTGGAAGAAGACGGAAAGCTTACGGTCAATAAGCAGACTGCAGTGGGTATAATGCTGGATTTCTATGAAAAGCATCCTGATTTCGGTCTGGCAGGAACTTTTTATGTGAACCTCGGAGGAGGTACCTTTGAGGGCGGTGCAGGCACTCTTGCTGAGAAGCTGAAATATTTAATAGACCTGGGATTTGAAATAGGAAACCATACATTCAGCCATGTGGATTTAAACACTGTAAAAACAGCTGAAGAGGTTCAGAAAGAGCTGGGCGCAAATCAGAAAAGAATGTATGAGCTTGTTCCCGGTTATAAAATGGAAACACTGTCTCTACCTCTGGGGAACACCACCAAAGACAAGAGTTTGAGGGAATATCTTGTAAAAGGTGTATATGACGGTGTAGAGTATCATAATCAGGCGATAATGTTGGTAGGAGCGAATCCAACCTTGCCTCCGACCAGCAGTGAGTATAATCCTTTATACACTGCAAGGGTGAGGGCTTCCGGTATTCAAAAAGAAGACTTTGATCTGTCATGGTGGCTTGAAAATATCTCCAGAAGCCAGGAGTATGTCAGCGACGGAAATCCTGATACAATAACGGTTCCTAAGGACAAGGAAGAGAGTATTGACAAAAGCAGGGTGGGGGACAAAAAGGTCATTACTTACTAATCATATTATTCAACAAATGGCGTTTCT
>ENA-UPSB01001055-UPSB01001055.1-bioreactor-metagenome-genome-assembly--contig:-NODE-1055-length-36174-cov-5.331515_pt1 | contig 36174 bp, 32 predicted proteins | sample MGYA00238182_ERZ773286 | MGnify/ENA primary metagenome ERZ773286 (study PRJEB29026, sample SAMN07631240) | bioreactor metagenome | isolation source: Switchgrass digestor | place: USA: Dartmouth...
CCTCTGTCTTTTGCACTTGCTGGATAAACCATATTTTTGTGCTTCCATATTCTTTGACTACTCTTAGCTCCAGCGGGTATATATCTTCAGGCAGCACTTCATCAGCGGCCGTTTCAACAACAATAACCCCATTTGGACTGAGGACTGACTTGTGTTTTAAATATTCAAGAACTTTAGGCGCTAATCCTTGATAATAAGGTGGATCAATAAAAATCAAATCGTATTTGTTTTGGCTGCCATGTTCGTGTAGAAAAGTATAAGCATCCATTTTCCAGAGCTTGACCTTTTCTACAGCATTTAGCAACTCAATATTTTTTTTTATTGTTTGGACAGCGGAACTATCCTTTTCAACCAATACAGCATTTTTGGCTCCTCTGGATAAAGCTTCAAAAGAAAGGTTTCCCGTCCCGGCAAAAAGATCCAAAACTTCAGCATCGTTTACCTTTGAACCAAGAATATTGAAAATGGCTCCTTTTACTTTATCTGCGGTTGGCCTGGTTTTTAAACCTTTTACCGTTTTTAGGATGTGTCCTTTCCAATTTCCGGCGATAATCCGCATTATTTCCCCCTAGCTTATGTAAACTGGGTAAAATTAAAAAATGTTTTAAATTTTAGTTATTTATTATTTTAGTATACCATAATAAACGAAAAAAAAAATATAGCAAAGGGAATATAAAATTTTAAATATCAGAATACTAAATTAAGTTTTAAAAACGATAAATAGTGGTTTTAGACAATTAAGTAAGAAAAGGAGGGATTATGTTCAATAATGGAAAAGGCCGATCTGTACAAAGCAATGAACATTCATGTGGACTTAGCCGTAGAAGCTCATGATCTGTTACGCGGCCAAATTGAAAGTGAAGTAAGGGGTATCATAAGAGAAACTGAAGAATTTCCTGAAGCCACTGTTACCAAAATTACCATAACCAATGCCCAAGGGGAAAAAGAACTTGGCCGTCCTAAAGGCAATTACATAACAATAGACGCGCCAGCCATTAAAGATAATAATTATCAAGAACACAAGGAAATAGCCCAAATCATGGCCAAACATTTGAGTAAGCTGTTTGATTTCCATGAAGATACCAGTATTTTAGTCGTAGGACTCGGCAATTGGCAAGCCACTCCGGATGCGTTAGGGCCAAGGGTTGTAGAAAAAATTCTGGTAACCCGGCACCTTTTTCACTACACACCGGAGGAAATGGAAGGCAAGATGCGCAAAGTTTCGGCCATTTCACCGGGGGTTCTTGGACTAACAGGAATAGAGACGGCTGAAATAATTCGCGGCCTGGTAGAACACGTTAAACCCGACTATGTAATAGCCATCGACGCTCTGGCCGCAGGCGCCCTGGAAAGAATCGGAACAACTATCCAAATCGCCGATACCGGTATAAATCCCGGCTCAGGAATTGGCAACCACCGCAAAGGACTAAATGAGCAGACTTTGGGCTGTAAAGTGATCGCCATCGGTGTACCTACGGTTGTCAATGCGGCGGTAATAGCACATAAAACTATCGAAGAACTTTTTAGCCGAATAGAATCAGAGCCTGGATTGGCCAATTTTTATAATCCTCAAAATGAAAAACTTTTAATGAACGTGATTCAAAAAGCCCTTTCTCCTTTCCAGAATAATCTAATGGTAACCCCAAAAGAAATCGATGAATTAATTGAGCAGACTGCCAAAATTATCGCCAATGCCATTAATATGACGGTCCATCCGGGAATTTCGGCATCTAATTTTGAAACATATTTACATTGATAAATTTTAATGGCTATATTTTAAAAAATTAAAAGAAGCCGGATGGCTTCTTTTAATTTCCAATTATAATGCTATCCTTTTTTGTTCTTTTTATTTTTCTTGCTCTGCGGCAGTCCCATTTCTTGGGCTACTTCATATTTAAGATTTTCTATTTCCTCCATTTTCTGTTTATTGGTTTTAGCCATTGGTTTATCCTCCCTTAAAGTGTCTAGCAATAGTATTTACCGCTTTGCAGGAAAAAAACCGGCTAAATATTGGTTGAACAAATATGTCCCGCTAGTTAATTCCTATGTTTTCTTGAGGATATACCTTGTCCACCTCGGCAAAAAGAACATGGTATTTCGCAGGATGTTGCAGAGCATCTTGCAGGATTCTATAGGCTTCTTCGATTATTATGCCATCTTTGACAAGATCGGTGAGTTTCAATTCCGGAACCCCGTGCTGGCGAAGCCCTAGCAATTCGCCCGGTCCTCTGAGTTTCAGATCCTCATCAGCAATTTTAAAACCGTCTTCTGTTTCACACAGGATATTTAAGCGGGAGCTGTCCTGAACATTGCTTACAAGAATACAGTAAGACTGTTTGTCCCCTCTGCCGACCCTTCCTCTTAACTGGTGAAGCTGAGCCAGTCCGAAACGTTCGGCTCCTTCTATTACCATGACGGTAGCATTCGGGACGTTGACTCCGACTTCAACCACAGTGGTAGCAACTAAAATGTCGATTTCTCCAGAGCGAAAAGAGGACATGATGTCTTCTTTATGCTGACTTTTCATTCTTCCGTGTAAAAGAGCCACATTCCTTTGGGGGAATTTCTGTTTTAATTCTTCAAAAGTTTGAGTGGCCGAAGCCAAATCAGACTTTTCGGTTTCTTCGACCAGCGGACAGACCACATAGACCTGGCGTCCCGCTTGTATCTGTTTTTCCAGAAATTTATAAAGACTCGGTTTATTTCTCTCCGTTATTTTTTTGGTAATAATAGGTTTGCGTCCTGCGGGCATTTCATTCAAAACAGAAAGCTGCAAATCTCCGTACAAAGTAAGAGCCAATGTCCGCGGAATAGGAGTGGCAGTCATCACCAGCACGTGCGGCTGCTCTCCTTTTTCTTGCAGCAGGGTTCTTTGTCTAACTCCAAATCTGTGCTGTTCATCAGTTATTACCAATCCCAACGAATTAAAAACAACGTTTTCTTGAATAAGAGCATGAGTCCCCACAACGACATCGGCTTTGCCGCTGTAAATCTGGCCCAAGATTTGCTCCCTCTCGCTTTTGGTTTGATTGCCCACCAGCAAAACCACTTTAATCCCCAACTGACGAAAATAGGTGGTTAATGACTGGTAATGTTGCTGGGCCAAAACCTCGGTAGGAGCCATCATCGCTGCTTGAAAACCTGACCCGACAGCTTGAACTATGGCCGCCATCGCAACCACGGTCTTTCCGGAGCCCACATCTCCCTGGAGCAATCGAGTCATCCCTTTGCAAGGATTGGCCATATCCTTAAATATTTCTTGAATAACCCTGTTTTGAGCGTTAGTAAGTTTAAATGGGAGTAACGAGATAAATTTTTGGACCAGTGCGGTCCCTTTATTTAAAACAGGGCTTGCCTGTTCTTGCTTCGGAGATCTTAATCTGGCCAATGCGATTTGCAAAAAAAGGATTTCTTCCAGCACAAGCCTAGAACGTGCTTTTTTTAACATTTCCGAGGAGGAAGGAAAATGAATTTGTTTAATAGCCTCTGATCTCTCTAAGTATTTTATTTTATCCGGCGGCAAGTATTCCGGGAACATTTTTTCAGCCTGCTCCAAACATACTTCGACTACCTTCCGGATATTTTTAGAATTCAAACCGGCTGTTTCCGAATAGATTGGGATTATCTGCTCAGGCGGCCCTTGATCCAAACCTTTGCTGATTTCCGTTGCCAGCAGTTCCGGCACGCGTTTCGTCAACTGTACCCTGCCAACTATCGTCACTTCGGTTCCAACAGGAAATTGTTTGACGATATATTCCTGATTGAACCAAATCGCATGAAGGTTTTTATTCCCTTGAACTATATTCAATTTAACAACTTTTACTTTGCCGCGGCTTATCTGGCTACCGGCGACAACTCCGCTGACAACGGCCAACTCACCGTCCCGGAGTTCATCAAACCTGCATTTTCTTCTTATCTCATACCTCCGCGGATAATAGAGCAACAAGTCTTGAACCGAAGTTATTCCCAGTTTGGCAAATTGTTTAACCCTACGCGGGCCCACACCTTTGACATACTGTAAATCCGGAATGTCATCCGTAACTTTTTTTAAAGATTGCTCGGCAATTTGAGTAATATTTCTTTCGTCGCGCTTTGCTTTGTTCTCCCTTTCATTTTTCTCATAGTCATTGCCTTGATCCTCAGCGAAAAAAATCGGCGTCAAGGGTTTATTAGCATTATCTGTATGTTGTTCGGCTTCCATTTTGTTTACAAGTTGTTTTATTTCCAGCAGTATACTTCGCCGTTGGTAAGGACTGGCATCTTGATATCTTTCGGCGAGAATTTTAAGCTCATTTAAATAATCCGCCAAAGGTTGAATGAAAGAATTGCCGTAATCGGAACATATATCCAACAGATAGTCACTGAAACTTCCGAGAGCTCCGGTATTGATATGTCCTTGTTTTTCCTCCGCTCTTATAGCCCTGTTCATGCTTTGAATGATGTCTTTAGCCAGCGCCATATTTGCATCTCACCTTAAATAATCGTTAAACCAGTTGTGCGATTGCGAATTATTTCCCCGGTCGGAGTTGTCGCCAATCCGCCTTGAGCCGTCTCCTTTAGACTGCAGGGCATGCTGCGGCCGATTGAACTCATCGCCTCTATCACTTCATCAACGGGAATGGCACTTTTTATACCAGCCAGGGCCATTTCCGTAGCAGTCAGAGCAATCACGGCAGCCATGGCATTTCTCTTCACACATGGCACTTCCACTAATCCGGCTACCGGATCACAAACCAATCCGAGAAAACTTTTTAAGGCCAAAGCGGCAGCGTCCGCCGTTTGTTCCGGAGTTCCTCCCGCCAGTTCGACGGCTGCTGCGGCGGCCATCGCAGCAGCCGAGCCTATTTCCGCCTGGCACCCTCCCTCAGCTCCGGACACACTTGCCTTTTCGGCGATTACTACTCCAAGTCCGGCAGCTGTAAACAGAGCTATAATAACATCCTGCTCCGCTGCGTTAAGGATATCCCGGACTGTTAAAAGGACGCCCGGCAATACTCCACAGGACCCTGCGGTAGGAGCGGCAACAATTCTGCCCATTCCGGCATTGACTTCCGCCACCGCTATTGCTCTGGCGGCAGCCATATTAAGCGAATTACCGAGCAAAGACTTGCCGCTTAAGCGTAAATTGTTCAGCCGCGCCGCATCTCCGCCGACCAGACCGGATAGGGATCTCCATTGGCCAGTCATTCCCTGCTCGACTGCTTCTTGCATCACTTGGTAATTCCTTGTCATTTTGATGATGGCTTGTTCCTTGCTTAGACCCGTGATTTCCGTTTCCTGCGCCAAGACTATTTCTCCGACCTTGGATTGATTGGCAACAGCCTTATCAACCAGTTGCTGATATGTGCGCATAGGCAACCTCCAAACCAGAGTGTTCATTTTTAGATTTCCGTTCAATTTAATGCTTCAATAAACATTACACGTTCCATTTTGGCTAAACGACGGATTTGTTCAACCAGTTCGTTCTTTAGGCTTTCATCTGTTTCAATAATGGCTAAAGCCCTTCGGCCTCGGCCCTCTCTGGAAACTCTCATTTGAGCTATATTAATTCCGTCCGAAGCAAGAATACTGGTTATCTCAGCAATCATGCCCGGGGAATCGGCATATTGCAAAACCAAGGTAGGATATTCGCCGGTACATTCCACCGGAAAACCGTTGATTTGGTTAATTTGAATACGGCCTCCACCGATCGAGCAGCCCCTGATTTTGACTTGGTCTCCGTTAGTTCCTGTTAAAAAGAATTCTACAGAATTAGGATGAACTTCTCCCAAATTGGCATTTTCAAAGAAAACTTGCATCCCTTCCTGCAAAGCTATTCTATCGGCAAATCTTATTCTTTCATCATCCGGGAGCATTCCCAGTAGTCCGGCTGTTAAAGCCAAATGGGTCCCGTGACCCTTGCCCGTTTCGGCAAAGGAACCATGAAGCAAAATCCTGGCCTGTTTCACTTTAGAACCTAAGATTTTTCTGGCCATCAGACCAAGCCTGACCGCTCCGGCAGTGTGGGAACTGGAAGGTCCGACCATAATTGGGCCAAGCATATCAAAAATGCTGGAATTCATACTTTCACCTTTTACTTTTGAAATTATATATTACCCGGATTGCCATTGTTTAAACTTTTCTGATTTGTAAAAAAACCCTCCGGTTCGAACCGAAGGGATAACCGACAAATATTTCTATTCAACACCCAAAATGTAATAATACAACGGCTGCTTCCCGGCGTAAACCTCGACTTCTATATCCGGTTTTTCACTTTGCAGCCAATCGGCCAGCATCTGAACATCCTCTTCTACCATATCTTTGCCGTAATAAATCGTCACAAGATCTTTTTCCCGCCATTGCATGTTTTCCAGTACTTCTTTCGCCACCTCAAAAATATCCCTTCCGGTTGTGGTGATTTTATCTTCGACCAAACCTAAAATATCTCCTTCAGATATTTCCAGATCACCGTACGTGGAATTTCTTACCGCATATGTTACTTCGCCGGAAGTCACCTGAGCTAGCGCTTCAGTCATTTCTTGCCTATTAGTTTCCGGAGTATTGTCCGGATTAAAAGCCAGAAGAGCCGCTATGGCCTGAGGAATGGATTTTGTCGGAATAACATATATTTTACGGCCATTTACCAGTTCATTTACTTGATTAGCCGCCATAATAATATTGCCGTTATTTGGCAGAATAAAGATATTGTGGGCAGGAACGCGCAAAACAGCCTCGGCTAAATCACTGGTACTGGGATTCATGGTCTGACCGCCGGAGACCACTTCATCAACGCCGAGACTACTGAATACTTCGGCTATCCCGTCCCCCATAGCGACCGCCACAATACCGTACTCTTTAAATTCGGCAACATTCTGAGCGACCGCCGTATTAGCCTGACTGTCGCCGCTGTTAGGCGATACTGTCTCGGAATAGTTTTCGTTTTTGTTCTTATGGGCAGCAGCTTCATTCTGAATCATCATGTTGCTGATCTGCACTTCATAAATGTCACCGTATTGCAAAGCGTAATCAAGGATTTGCCCCGGATTTTTCGTATGAATATGAATTTTGACTAACTCTTCGGTACCGACTACAAGTAGAGAGTCTCCTTTAGACAAAAGGTCCTGCCTCAAAACTTCCGGCTGCAAATTCTGTCCTTTTAGTAAAAACTCCGTGCAATAAGGGAACTCCAAATGTTCCACTAAAGTAATTCCGGATATGGCGGGCTGTGCTGTTTCCAGGGGCTCCGCCTTGGCCGCAAATTGGCCATTTCCTTCCAAAGAAGCAATCCAACCGCTAATCAGGGTAAGAAAACCTTTTCCGCCGGCGTCCACCACTCCCGCCTGTCTTAACACCGGTAACATCTCCGGAGTACGAGCCAGCGCAGCTTCCCCTTTTTCATATCCGGCTTTTAATACATCTATAATATTGGTTTCGCCACTTTTGGCCTTATTAACGGCTCCTTTGGCAAATTCCCGGGAAACGGTAAGGATAGTGCCTTCCACCGGTTTCATTACCGCTTTGTAAGCTGTTTCAACTCCTACCTGCAAAGCATGGGAAAACTGGAGGGCGTTTGCCTCTTTGATCCCTTCCAAGCCTTTGGCAATACCCCTCATAATCTGGGACAAAATTACACCGGAATTACCCCTTGCACCCATAAGGGAACCTGTAGAAGCAGCTGCGGCAACATCGTGAATAGAATTATTATTTATCTTTTCGGCAGCCTGATATGCAGCCCTAAAAGTCAAGTTCATATTGGTTCCGGTATCTCCGTCGGGAACGGGAAAAACGTTCAACGCATCTATATCCGCTTTCTTTTGATCCAGGAGCATGGAACCGGAATAAAACATAGCTTTTAGTCTATTTCCATCAATTGTCACTGCTTTTGAGTCAGTCACTTCTTTCAAAACTTATCCTCCCTATCCAAAAAACCTATTAGATTTAAGATTATTGTATTTTATTCCTCTGCTAGTCGGATTGTCTGGCACCTGAAAAATTATTCCAGAAACCTAACCCCTTGGACATTGACATTTACTTCGGCAACCTTAAGTCCGGTCATTGTTTCTACGGTATAGCGAACTCTGTCCATGACATTCGAAGCCACTTCAGAGATTTTTGTGCCATAGCCGACTATGATATTGAGGTCGATAACTACCTGTTCATCACGAAAAGTAACGGTTACTCCTTTGGACAAATTTTCTCTTTTAAGTAAACCGGAGACTCCGTCTGATATTTTCCTGGAGGCCATGCCTACTAAGCCATAGCACTCAATTGCGGCAGAGCCGGCAATTGTAGCGATTACTTCCTCAGAAATATCTATTTTCCCCAGTTTGGTTTCCATTAGTTTTCCCATACTTGAAACCTCACTTCCAATATGTATTGAAAAAGGTTGGCTGTTATTTACTTATACTTACAAATAGAATAATATTTAGACAGATTTAAGTCAAATATCTGTTCTAAATTTCTAAAGAAATTTTATTAACTTCCGCCTTTAACCCTAACCAGTACTTGCTATTTATATTAACATTTGATAAACTGTATTAGTGTCATTTTCGGGTTAAAAGGAGGTAGTAATATGGCTAGAGTTTGTGCTATTTGCGGAAAAGGAGTTTCCACCGGAATGAATATAAGTCACTCTCATATTCGTACCAAGCGCACCTGGAAACCCAACCTCCAGCGTGTTCGTGCCGTTGTCAACGGTGCACCTACTCGTATCAGAGTCTGCACAAGATGCCTTCGTTCGGGCAAAGTGCAACGGGCTATCTAAATTAAACCAGCAAGTTTTTTAAATTTAACTTGTGTTAAGTCATTATAGGCCATAATTGTTTTAGATAAACCTCAGTGTAAGCTGGGGTTTTTAACTTTAAGTCAGAAGAACCACAAGGGCTTTGCCTTCATGTACTTCTATTTCAGCCGTCTGACCCAGGAAAACATTGCTAATTCCGCGAGCACTACTTGCTGAAAGAGTCAAATCGGACAATTCGTAGTATAGACCTTTAGAACTAATTCGCGCTTTATCGGTAAGCGGAATCAGAGAAACCTGTTGCCCTTTTTTTCCGGCAATTTGTTCTTTCCCCTGAGTCAACACCCAAGCCTGATAATCCTTACATATCATCCTTATCCTTCTTTTTTGAAGAGCATAGCCCGACATAAGGGCTATATTGCCGAGCAAATGATCCAGTCTCTTCCCTGATGCAGCATAAAGCAAGATCTCATCAATTGGTGTGCCGTTCTTTTCCAAATAGGAGTGAGCATAACTCAAAGCTAATTCCAGATCCGTTTCGTCCTTTTCCCTAGGATATTTTTTTATCAGCGTATGACCTTGTTTGCATTTGGATAGGCTCTCACCGCTTATGGAGTCCAAATCCCCAATAAGAACATCGGGAACCAGACCCGCTGCAAGAGCATAGTCGGCACCGCCGTCAGCAGCAATCAGCAACTCATACCTCTTTTGACTTAACTCTTTTTTTCCCCAGTTAGCATCCCATTCGCCATTGGCTATTACGACAACGTTCATTTCAAGCACCGTTCCCACTTTGCTCCTCAGAAGCGGCCAGCAATATATCCTTCATGGCTTTGCCAGGATTGGGACTGGCAAAAACAGCCGAACCTGCGACCAGGATATTTGCTCCTGCCCTACTGACCAATCTGGCTGTTTCGACATTAATACCACCGTCTACCTCAATCTGGCAGGTGGGATTTACCTCTTTTAAAACTTCCGACAAGGCGACTATTTTCGGCAACACCCCGGTTATAAACTTTTGTCCTCCAAAACCGGGGTTTACTGTCATCAGCAGAACCATATCCAGATCTTGGATTATGTAAGTGAGCAGTTCCAAAGGAGTGGCTGGGTTTAAAGCAACACCGGCGCTTATGCCCAAGGATTTGATTTGTTGAATTACCCGATGTATATGTCTGGTGGCCTCGAGGCTCACGGTTATATGGTTAGCTCCGGCTTTGGCAAAAACTTCAATATATCTTTCCGGATTCTCGATCATTAAATGCACATCAAACCACAGACCGCTCACTTTGCGCAACGATTCAACCACAACCGGTCCAATGGAGATATTGGGTACAAAATGGCCGTCCATGACATCAATATGCAATATTTCAGCTCCAGCGTCCTCAACCGCCCTCACCTGCTCTCCCAAACAGGCAAAGTCGGCTGATAGAATCGACGGAGCAACAGTAATTTTCATAAACAATCACTCTTTCAATATCATATTTAAACAACAAGATCTCACTTTTTAGCATAAACTCCAGGATAAAATTATATTCTTCAACATGTTAGAATATCCTTTTAAGACTTCAAACAAATCAGTATCGTTGCTCGTTGGCTATTACCTCGCGTAAAAATTGCAAATAATGCTCATATCTGGACTGCAGTATTGCCTTAGACGCAACTGCTTCTTTTACCCTGCAGTCCGGCTCTTTGTCGTGCAGGCAGTTCCTATAACGACATTCTATTTTATATTCGGCAAACTCCCGGAAGTAATTCTGTAGCTCCTCTCTTTTCATTTCCGGTAAATAAAGGGAAGAAAAGCCCGGTGTATCCGCAACCAAACCGCCGGCAACGGACATCAGTTCCACATGTCTGGTGGTGTGTCTTCCTCTTCCGATTTTTTTGCTGACTTCTGCCGTTTTGAGCTTTTGTCCGGGTTCAAGGGAATTTATCAAACTGGATTTTCCTACGCCTGAAGGGCCTGCCAATACCGAAACCCGGTCTTTGATAAGGTTTCTGACCTCGTCAATGCCTTGGCCTGTTTTATTGGATACGGATAAGACCTTATAGTTTAAAGAACCGTAATAGTTTAAGATTGGGTCATCCTGTTCCTTAGCACACAAGTCTACCTTGGTCATTACGATAATTAAGTCGATCTTAAACCGCTCTACCTGAACTATTAACCTGTCCAGCAGATTATAGTCAGGGTCAGGGGTTTTCCTTGCAAAAACTATCACTGCTTGGTCTACGTTCGCAATAGTCGGTCTGGCAAGTGTGTTTTTGCGCTCGAGCACTTCTTCGATAGTTGCCCTGGACCCAACCCCTGGAAGGATCAATACCTTATCCCCTGGAAGAAAATCCTGTTTTTTTACACGAAAACGACCGCGTAGAGAACATTCCCATACCCGGTCTTCAGCATAGACATAATAAAATCCCGCATATCCTTTCATCAGTGTCCCCTGGATCAGCATATAATTTGGCAATTCCCCCTGCTCTATAATTAACCCTAACTCGTAATTCATCCTGCAACGAAAACATTAACATTATCAGGGCGGTGGTCCAGGTCCATCCGATATAATCATTACCACTTCAGAACCCTGTTTCACTGGCTTTCCTGCTGCCGGAACTGTGGCAATCACTACATCGGGAGGGTATAAGTTGGAACTCTCGGTTTGAGCGATCACTATCAGCTTGTACGCCTCCAAGATTTCTTTCGCTTCTTTGGAGGATAGAGTTGTAACATCCGGCATCACTTCCATCTTTAATTCCGGCCCGCTGCTTATATAAAGCTTTATAGGTGCGTTTTTGGCCCAACTCGCATAGGGAGCTGGATCTTGATCTATAACTCTGTTTTCTTCAACTGTAGGATGCAATCTGCTTTCAAAGGTGATATCTCCTTCGAATCCTGCCGCCCGGATGACATTGACAGCATTTTCTTTGTCCAAGTTTTCGCCTATAAGGTTAGGGAAAGTAAGAAATTCCACTCCCTGACTCACCGTAACGTCAATGGGCCTTCCCATTTTAACCATTGTATCCGGAGCGTAACTTTGACTGATTATTTTACCCTTTTCTATTTCGTCATGATAATCGAAGGTTACTTCGCCAAGCTCCAGACCGTTTTCCCTTAGTTTAATTTCGGCTTGTTCCAAAGTAAGATTTCTTAAATCGGGCACGGCCACTTCCGGCACATACAAAAACTTGTATAAGCCGTAAACAGTGCCGGAGATTACGAGAACTATCACGGCTGCCAATACAGCGATAAGCTGTCTCTTTTTCTTTTTCTTCCTGTGGATTGTATCTTCCAATAGCTTATTTCTGCTGTTTAACTTGTTTCGGTCGTTTGCTATTGCTTTGCCCAAACCTTTGTGGATTTCCGTTTTCTGAGCGTCTTCATTAGCCAATAGAGTTTTGTCCCAAATCACGGTTTGCCCTGTTAAAACTCTTTCAAGATCGCTAAGCAATTCAGTTGCACTTTGGTACCTGTCCTCCAGAGATTTGGCCAGGGCTTTCATTACTACAGCATCCAGCTCGGCTGGTATGCTCGGGACTATTTTACTTGGTAGCTCCGGCTGTTCTTGGATATGTTTCAGAGCAACCGAGATTGGAGTGTCACCGTCAAAAGGAACTTTACCGGTTAAAAGCTCATATAAAATAATTCCCAAAGAATAGATGTCGGATTGTTCATTGGTCTGGGCACCTTTGGCCTGTTCCGGCGACAGATAATGAACTGAACCGACTATATCCCCGGTATTGGTTAGAGTTGCAGCCGAAGCTGCCCTCGCTATTCCAAAATCCGTAACTTTTATTCTACCGTCATTTGTGACCAGAATATTTTGAGGTTTGATATCTCTATGAATGATATGGTTGGCATGAGCATGAGCCAGAGCTTCCGCTATCTGTCTGACAATATAGATAGCCTTTTCAGCGGGAAAGGGCGCTTCTTCACGGATTATCTCCTTTAAAGTCTGGCCTTTGACGTATTCCATTACGATGTACTCTTCGTTGCCGTCCTTGCCTACGTCGTAAATCGAGACTATATTTGGATGCGACAGACTTGCCGCGGATTGAGCTTCCCGCCGAAAACGCCGAATAAAGCCCTCGTCGGACACATATTGTTCCCTAAGAACTTTAATTGCCACAGTTCTATTGAGCAGGGTATCCTTGGCCTTATAAACTATGGCCATTCCACCCGCTCCAATTATATCTCCTATCTCATACCTTCCTTTAAAAGTTTTATTCACTATTGCATACCTTCTTTCATTTTCGAAGCATTCTTACTCAAAGCCTTCTCGATTACTGCCTTGGCAATCGGGGCCGCAGCTTCTCCGCCAGCTCCGCCATGCTCCACTAACACCGCCACGGCTATAATAGGATTTTCGGCAGGTGCAAAAGCAACGTACCAAGCATGAGTGTTTTTATTCCCTCCCGGCTCGGCGGAGCCGGTCTTTGCCGCTATTTGAACACCGGAAAGAGCTCCCGGGGAAGCAGTTCCCTGATTTACCGCCAAAATCATCCCACTTTTAACTTTTTCAGCTTCATCCTCGGACAAAGGAGTCAACCAAACTTCAGGAGTGCTTTCATATATAATATTTTGCTTGGAATCAAGTACTCTGTCAATCAATTTCGGAACCATTATTTTCCCGCCGTTGGCCACTCCGGCCGTAATCAGAGCTACATGGAACGGGCTAATCATAACTTGGCCCTGACCGAAAGTACTCGCCGCAAAAAGATTTAAATCCAAAGTATCAGGGATCGCTTCTCCGTTTTTAAGGGAACTGATCGGGATATACAAATCGAAGGGTATTTGTTTGCCAAAGCCAAAAGCGGCCGCGCCCTCGATAAAGCTTTTCATCCCTGCTTTCAAGCCGTGTTCAGCGAAATAGGTATTGCAAGAATAAGCCAGCGCAAGGTCGTAATTGACCCAACCATGAACTTTATGGTTCTGCTCGGTGATAGTTTGACCGTTAATAATAACCGAGCCTTGACAATTATAAAGTTCAGTGGTATCCAAATCGGCTCGGAACAAGGCTGCGGAAGTCACTATTTTCATAATGGAACCGGGCGGATACTGGGCAAAAGCGCGATTAAACAAAGGACTGCCCTGACTGTTGATGAGCTTTGACCAGTCATCTTCCAAGCTGTTGGCATCATAACTAGGCTGACTAACCAGGGCCAAAACATCACCGTTTTGCGGGTTTAAAGCAACAACCGCTCCTTTCTTTCCTTTTAAGCCCTCGTAAGCTGCTTTTTGCAAATCATAATCAAGGGTTAAAACAATGTCATTTCCACGCCTGTCCAGTTCAAAAAGGTTTTGAAATCGGTGAATCAAGGACTTATTGTTAAAGCCGAGCAAGGTTTCAGCTTCGGCGGCTTCCAGACCTGCTGAACCGTACTTTACCGTCGCATACCCCAATAAAGGCTGAAACATATCTCCGTGAGGATATTCTCTAATTTTTTTGCCTTCCACTACCCTGGTTTGGGCCAGGATTATTCCGTTACGGTCAAAAATTGTTCCTCTGGTTATCCGTTCTTGCAAAAAGGCGGCTCTTCTGTTCGCGGGATGATCTAACATGGTATCGGCATTTACCACTTGCCAATAAACCAAACCAAAGCTCAAAAAAACAAAGCTAAAAACCATGATCAAAGCAATTTTTCTTACACCGGTCATCCCAATGCACCACCAACGCGTTTTGCCACTTGAGCTTCACTGAAGGTCATGGATGAAGAGTGTGAGATATTGGCCAAAAGCCCCAATAGCATAAAATGTGTAAGCATCGAGCTGCCCCCATAACTTACCCAAGGCAGAGGCAAACCGGTCAGAGGAAGAATTTTGGTCACGCCTGCCAAAATAATCAAAACCTCAACTCCGATAAGTATTCCTATACCTGCGGCCAAAATTTGGCCAAATCTGTCTATTGCTCTTATACTTACGGCAAAAGAACGCATAACCAGCACTATAAACAAACAGATAACGGCCATCGCGCCCAAAAAGCCCAGTTCTTCGGCGATAACTGCAAAAATAAAGTCTGTGTCCGCATGGGGAATCTGATATGCCCCTATACCGTTACCCAAGCCAGTTCCGAGGATTCTGCCGCCGCTAATAGCGAAGATGGATTGAGAAATTTGAAAACCTCCTCCGGTAGAATCCGCCCAAGGGTCCAGCCAGGTAGCAATCCTAAGTCTTACATGATCGAACAATAAATACCCAGCAATTCCTGTTAGAAATATAACCGGAACGGAAATCACAAGATAAAGGGGGCGTTCCGTCACCATATAAAGAACAAAAACCATCAATAGGAAAAAGACTAAAGCAGTTCCTAAACTCTTTTGCGCAGCCAATAACCCCAACACAAAGGATCCGATAAAAACAAACGGGCCAAAGGTTCTTTTATCGGGCAAGGACAATCTACCTACTTGGGTAGTACCAATACGCAAAAGCTCTTTGTTATTATCCAAATAAGAAGCCATAAAAAGCAGCAGAACAACTTTCACCAGTTCTTCGGTCTGAAAGCTAAATTGGCCGATTTTCAGCCAGCTCGTTGCCCCATGTATGGTAACTCCAAAAAGCAAAGTGACAAAAAGCAGAATTAATGCCATCAGACCCCACAAATACTGATACTCTTCCAATTTCCGATAATCCTTAAGCCCAAACACTATGAAATAATACAGAACCAAGCCAATATTTGCCCAGATAAACTGGTTCTCAGCCAAAACGGGACTAACCCGGACTAAAAAAACCAGACCTATTGCCATGATTGTCTGGACAACCGGCAGCATATTTCTATCACCGTTGTAACCAAATAAATACTCAATGAGGACCCCGAACAACACCAGTAACGAAAAGGCTGCGGCCTGCCAAACAAACTGGCTGTTAAGCATGTTTTCCAGTTGTAATACTCCAAGACCGGTCCACAGTATTGCCAAGGTCAGAAAGCGAAGAGAAATACTATAGATCATCTTCCTCACCGTCTAGAATGCAACACACTGCCGTAAAATTATCCGGAGCTCCGCGTTCCAAAACCAGTCTTTGCAGTCTGGCCATTCTTTCCTCCCATGTTCCGGAATTGGCAAATTCTGCTGCTATCTCTTCAGTTTCAAGCACATTGGAAAATCCATCGGTGCATAGCAGAAATACATCCTTCTTTTGTATTTCCAACTGAAAACAGTCGATAGTTATTGTTCTTTCAACACCAAGAGCACGTGACAAGACATTTTTATGAGGATGATTTTTAGCTTTTTCCTCCGTCAGTTGACCTAGCCGGACAAGCTCATTAACCATCGAATGATCTTCGGACAAAAGGCGCAGTTTGGAATCCCTCCAGAGATAAATCCGACTGTCGCCAACATGTCCGATTACAGCTTTATTGTCCTTGATCAGCAAAGCAGTTAAAGTCGTGCCCATACCGTGCATTTCCAACGAGCTCAAAGAGGCCTCAAATATTTCTTTATTTGTTTTTTCAATTGCCTCGATCATCCATTCTTGAATATGATATTTATCTATATCTGCCAAATCTTTGGCTTTATCTTTTAAACTTTCTATTGCCAACCTGGAAGCTACCTCGCCGGCATTGTGCCCACCCATCCCGTCGGCTACGGCGTATAAATCAAACTCGGGCAAAATCAAATAAGCATCTTCGTTGTTCCTTCTTACACAACCAGTTTCATAAATACTAACTGTCTTCATTTCTCCACCTCGAATAAAGAAAAGTAACACTGCCAATCTTAATAAAATCATTAGGAACCAGCTGTACCTGTGTATCAATTCTCTCTCCGTTCACCCAAGTTCCGTTGGTACTGCCAAGATCCTCAATAGTCGTGATGCCGTTACTATGTTTTAACTCGGCATGCTGCAGAGAACAATAATGATCCGGAATTACTATATCGTTGTATTTGCCCCTTCCGATAGTCAAACCGCGGGAATCAATCCTTATTTTTCGTCCTTTCGGCAACATACCGGAACCGTTAAGTACTTCAAGGCAGCCGTAGTCTGATTCGGTTTTAGGCAAGATTCCCTTTGAGCGCAAGTCCGCCAGCATAACCGTAAGAATGCGAAGCAAGAATAGGTAAATCAGCACAACAAACAAAATCCTGCCAAACACCGCTAGATACTGCATGGAAAACCACCGCTTTACTTTTCGATATCAAATCGAAATAAAGTCTGTCCAACCTTGATTTTATCTCCTGGATTAACTAAATATTTGTCAATTTTGAGCTTATTGATATAGGTACCGTTAGTACTGCCAAGATCCTGGACAAACCACCTGTTATTCTCAGCATAGAGGCGAAAATGGCGCCGGGAAACTTCCAGATCGTTTACTTCAATATCACATTCTTCGCTGCGTCCGACAAGGGCTTCCCCTTTATCCAAATAGAAAATTTTTCCTTCCATTTCTCCCTTAATTATTTCGAGATAAGCCCTGCTTTTCCTTCCAGAGTTTATCTGCTGTAAACTCAACATTTTTACACCGTCCACCAAAACAGCGGTTTTTTCCAGTTCTTCAGCGTCATTATGATCTTTATTTTTCTCAACTTGCCAATTGGCGACAATAGAATCGTTAAACTCTATTTTAATAAGTACATTTCCGGCTTCCAAATCAGGTTTGGGTTTTAGTTCAACCGCCGGAAGGGTTAAAAAGGTGTAACCTTGCTTTACACCTTCATCATAGATATATCTGGCCAACTCTATTAGAAACGTTTCCCCAAAGCTTTCCAAAATTGCATAGTCCTCAGGGGGAACATATACTCTGTAAACATTAGGGACATAAACATGGGAAATGCTAACCTGCTTATTTTTTAACATCGCCTTGATTAGCTCACGAGCAATTTGAACCGGCTGGATTGGTCTCTTGGTTTTTTTAAACAAAAAAGTTATAAGAAACTCTGCAACCAATTCAATTTTGGTTAACAGATTCATACCCTTCACGCTCCATACGATTTCTGAGTTGGCCGCATGCCGCTTCAATATCAACGCCTTTTTCTTCCCTAATCGATACAGGTATCTTTCCTGCTTCCAGGATCCTCTTAAACATGATCATACTCTCTTTCTTGGCTCTTTTAACCGGGCTACCTTGGACAGGATTTACCGGAATCAGATTTACATGGACCGATAAACCCTGTAATAATTTAACCAATCGTTCAGCTTCTTCTTTAGTGCAATTTTGGCTATGCAGCGCCATTTCAAAGGTAATTCTACGTTTGGTCAAATTTATATAGTAATTGCAAGCTTCAAGCAATTCCTTTAGTGGATACCTTCTATTGATCGGCACTAAAACATCCCGCACTTTATCTTCAGAGGAATGCAATGAAATAGCCAGACCTACCTGCGAATTATCATGGGCCAACTGTTTGATCCGGGGCACCACCCCGCTCGTGGAGATGGTCATTCTGCGCATGCCGATATTCTGGCCGTTTTCGCTGTTCAGAATTTTAATGGCTTTAAGTACGGCTTCATAATTAAGAAAAGGTTCTCCCATCCCCATAAATACGAGGTTTGTAATCTCAAACTCCGGATCTTCCTTTTTTACCGTTCTAACAACATCCAAAACTTGACCGATTATTTCTGCTACAGTTAAATTTCTCTTGAATCCGGACATGCCGGTTGCGCAAAACGGACAACCTATCGGACACCCTACTTGCGTTGAAAGACAGATAGTGTGTCTGTCCCTGGAACGGTCTTTTTCGTAATTCATAAGAACTGTTTCTATACTTTCGTTGTCCGCCAGCTTGAACAAGTATTTTCTGGTTCCGTCTTTGGAGCGTTTTTCCTGCACCAACTCCAAAGGTTGCAAGACTAAAGCCTTGCTCAATTTATCCTTATCCTCTTTGGGAATATTTTTCATTTCTGACCAGCTTTGGGCACCTTTTTTATGGACCCAGTGGTAAATTTGATTGGCCCTAAATCTTTTTATACCTAATTCCTTACATAAATCGCCAATCTCTTGTTCAAGACATCCACGGCAATCCAACATTTTCATATTTAGTATTATTCACCCATTCCATCCATTGTAAACATAAGATAACATAAAATTTATACCTTTAAAACCTAATCCGCTTTTCTTTTCATTTTGGCAATAAAAAACCCGTCCATATCATGCAGGTGAGGTAAAATCTGCCATACTCCTTTTTTTAATTGGCGCAAGTCTCTTTCTTCCGTTACTTTAAAAGGCAACGCTTCTGACAAATCAACAGCGGAAAAATCCGGTCTTTCCCTCCGAAAAGCTTTGGCAACTTCAAAATTCTCTTCCGGCTCGGTAGTGCAGGTAGAATACAAAAGTTCTCCTCCGGGTGCCACTTTTTCGGCGGCACTTAAAAGAATAGCGAGCTGCAATTCAGGCAATTTTTGAATCTCGTCTTCCCTTTTTTGCCAGCGTAAATCGGCTCGTCTCCTGAGCACACCTAAACCGGAGCATGGAGCGTCCACCAGGACTTTGTCAAACTGTCCCTGTATCTGCTCCAACTCTCTGGCATCGGTTTGGATGGTCTTTATAATGTTTATCCCCAAGCGCCCGGCAAGCTGGTTGACCAGCTCCAATTTTTGAGGGTAAATATCAACAGCTACAATTTCACCGCTATTGTCCATTAGCTGAGCAAAATAGGTTGTTTTCCCGCCGGGTGCGCTGCAAACATCCAAAACCCGCTCACCGGCTTGCGGATTCAAGAGATACGCTGCTAGTTGAGAACTTGCGTCCTGAACCGTAAAGTAACCTTCCCGGAAAAGGTCCAAATCCTCCAATGCCCCATAATTCTTAATATACAAGGCATCTGGCAGTTTGGAACTTTTAACTGCTTCTATCCCTCTCTCTTCCAGTTTCTGAATTAATTCTGTTGACGTTATTTTCAGAGTGTTAACACGAATACAAGTATCGGAAGGGGTATTGTTCGCTGCCAGCAATTCTTCGGTTTCTTCCAGGCCGAATCTTTTCAACCATCTTTTCACCAACCATTCAGGGTGGGAATACTTTACGGCCAAGTAGCGCAAGGGTTCTTTGGTCTTATCCGGCCAATTAAAATTCCAACCTGTTTCAGCAGTTTGCCGTAATATTTTGTTGACCAGCGCAGCATAGGATTTATGAAAATATTTGACTGTGTTCACAGCTTCGTTGATGGCTATCGGTGCCGGAATTTTGTCCATAAATAGAATTTGCAGAGCTGCCGTTCGCAGAACTTGTCTGACTTCAACCGGAAGAGCGGACATCGGCTTGGTTAGATGTTTACGCAGCACATAATCCAACAAAAGTTTATTCTTTAACACACCGTAGACCAGCGCCGTAGTTAAATTTCTTTCCCTTCCGTCGTCAAGCCCGGCAAGATAACTCCGCAACAAAAGGTTGGCGTAAGCTCCTTCTTTTTCTATTCTCGTAAGAATACGCACGGCAATTTGCCGTGCGTTAAGGGTTGACTCTTGGAATCCTTTTTTATTATTTTGTTCGTTGATTTTCATTGAATATCATCCTGCTGTGTAATAGTCACGGTAATTTATTACTCGTCTTAAATTTTTTACTCAAATTAAGTTTCTTATTCTTCCCCGATCATTCATCCCGACCTGAAGCTATCCAAACAAACCTGAGCAATGTCAGGACAGCGGTCAAAGCAGCCGCAACATAAGTCAGAGCGGCAGCGTCCAGCATTTTTTTGGCCCCATTCATTTCTTCATAACCTGAAACTATGCCGTTCTGCCCAAGGAAAGCCAGCGCCCGACTACTAGCATTGTATTCCACAGGCAAGGTAACCACTTGAAACAGGACCGCAAAAGCGAAAGCATATATACCGATTGTGAGCAATATAGGCATTGAAGGCATGAACAACCCTAACAAAATAAGAAGTGGTCCTACCTGACTGCCGAATGAAGCTACCGGTACAAAAGCGGATCTGATTTTTAAAGGGGTATAACCATCGGCATGTTGGACAGCATGACCTGTTTCATGAGCCGCTACGGCTATTGCTGCAATTGAAGTGCCGTTATATACATCACTGCTGAGTCTTACAGCATGAACTCTTGGGTCGTAGTGGTCTGTCAAACTACCGGCAATTTGCTCTACTTTAACATCGTATAACCCGTTATTATCAAGGATCATACGTGCCACATCTGCTCCAGTAAGCCCCGAACTGTTTCTAACCCTGGCATATCTATTGTAGGCGCCGCTGACTTTGGACTGAGCATAGATGGTGAGGATTAAAGCAGGGATTAATAATATGGTCGAGGGATGGAACAAAAACGGGTCAAAAATCATTCAGCTTCCTCCTTCAAAAACAAAGGCTATATATAGTTATTCCAATCCACTTGTAGCATATTACTACTTCCTTAGACTTTCCTTAAAAGTAGGGTCATACGAAACAATCACCTATTTTTACTCTACGGCCATTGATAAAATCAACTGCACTCATTTTCTTTTTACCGGCCGGTTGCAACAAAGAAATCTCAAGCCTGCCTTCGCCGGTCATTACTTCAAGCCCATTGGAAGTAAAAGCGATTATTTGCCCCGGTTTAAACTCATTAGCAGAGTCTGAAACACTCTCATTCTCTATGATTTTGCTTTGCCAAATTTTAATTTGTTCTCCGCGATAGGTTGTAAAAGCTCCGGGCCAAGGATTAAGGCCCCGTATTCTGTTGTGAATAACCCAAGCGCTCCAGTTCCAATCAAGTCTTTCATGTTCCCTTTTTAGAAGAGGAGCATAAGTAAAATTCTGAGGCTGCTTTCTAGGAGTTATAGTACCATGTTTGAGTCCGTTTAAAGTCTCTAATAATATTTGGGCTCCCAATACAGCAAGAGCATCGTGGACTTCGCCTGTTGTAGCCGTTGAAGATATTTCATATTCTGCCGACAACAAAATATCTCCGGTATCCAACCCCTCATCCATCAACATTGTTGTAACTCCGGTCTTGGTTTCGCCGTTGATAACCGCCCAATGTATCGGAGCTGCTCCCCGGTAAGCGGGCAATAGGGAAGCATGGACATTGATACAGCCATAGCGAGGTATGTCCAAGATCTCTTTGGAAAGGATTTGCCCATAAGCAACAACAACTATGCATTCTGGAGCAAGTTCTTTCAAGAGTTCTACATTTGCAGGTGTTTTTAACCTATCGGGCTGGAAAACAGGCAATTGAAGCCGTTCGGCCAATAATTTGACCGGACTGGCCGTAACTTTTTTACCTCTGCCGGCCGGTCGATCAGGCTGGGTAAAAACACCTACTATTTCATGTCCTGCATCATATAGAGCTTGCAAAGAGGGCAAAGCAAAATCCGGCGTACCCATAAAAACTAACCGCAAAAAGCTCACGTCCCCTTAATTTTTGCTAACTTCGTTTTTATTAATTAACTTCGTGGCACGATCTACAAAAAGTATTCCGTCCAGATGGTCTATTTCGTGCTGAAAAGCTCTGGCTAAAAGCCCTTCAGCTTCATATTCGACTTTTTCCCCATCCCGATTCAAAGCCTGAACTACCACTGACTTTGCTCTTTTAACTTCACCTATCAGGTTAGGTACACTCAAACAACCTTCATTATCGGTTTCTTCGCCGTCTTTTTTAACTATTACAGGGTTAATTAGCTCAATCAATCCTTCGCCAATATCAACCACGACCAGCCTTTTGGAAATACCGACCTGCGGTGCCGCCAATCCTACTCCGTTTGCCTCATACATGGTTTCAGCCATATTATCTAAAACCTTATGGATATTCGGAGTAATCTTTTTAACTTCTTGGGCTTTTTGTCTGAGAATATCTTCTCCGAGTTGTACTATTTGATAAACAGCCATTGTTGTACTCCTTTATCTTAATATTATGAACAATAATTTGTTCTTAAATAATAATTCTTTTTTTTAATAATTATACCTTTATTAAATTTTTTAAGCAATTTTATAGCAAATTATAGTTTCCGTCAAAACCTAAATAATTTAAAAGGATACGGGATTTAAATCAATACTAAGATTAATTCCGGAACTTAAACTGTCATTGTAAAAAGCTTTAACTCCCAAATGGGCTATTTTTCTTAAAACATCCGGATTCCGACCTTTTAGTATTACCTGCCAACGGTATTCATTTTTGAGTTTGCTGAGAATTGCCGGAGCGGGGCCCATAATAACACACTGACCTTTTTCTAGCTCAGCCATCGCTATTCTTATTTGAGCGGCCAAGGCATTGGCCCCTTTAATCAACCTCTCCTCTTTTTCATGAAATAGCAAAATTCTTAAGAGATGGGAAAAAGGCGGATAACCCATTTTTTTTCGATAAACTATTTCCTGCCAAAAGAAAGCCGGATAATCCTGATCTGCCGCTTTTATTATGGCTCTGTCTTCAGGCGTATAGGTCTGAATAACCACATCTCCGAGTACGCTTCCTCTTCCCGCTCTGCCGGCAACTTGAGTCAATAATTGGAATGTTCTTTCGCGGGAACGAAAATCGGGCATATTAAGCAGTTGATCCGCCAAAATAACCCCTACCAGAGTAACATTTGGGAAGTCAAGTCCTTTGGCCAGCATTTGGGTGCCAACCATAATCTGTGCTTGCCCCCGCCGAAATTTCTGAAGAATTTCCTGATGTTTACCCGTTCCCGCTGTTGTATCCGAATCCAGCCGTAGGACCTCTGCCCCAGGAAACAAAGCTTTAACCTCTTCTTCCACCCTTTCGGTCCCCTGTCCATAGAAACGGATATATTTACTGCCACATTCCGGACAACGGTGAAGGATCTCCAGCTGATAATCGCAATAATGACAACGCAATTTTTCCCGGTTGCTGTGGTAAGTTAACGATATGTCGCAATTCGGGCAACGGGCAACATAACCGCATTCCCTACAAAAGACGAATGTTGCATAACCCCTGCGATTTAAAAACAGAATACTTTGTTCTCCTTTGGCAATCCTGTCTCTTAATTTTTCTTTTAAACTCTGGGAGAACAAACCGGTATTTCCGCTTGCCAATTCCTTTTTCATATCTACGATTTCCACCCTTGGTAACGGCCTATGGCCATACCTGTGTCTTAAATCAACCAAGGTGATTTTTTTTCTTTGAGCGGCAGCGTAGGCTTCCAAAGAAGGCGTTGCACTACCCAAAAGAACCAACCCTTTTCTTTGCTCCATCCTTTTTCTGGCTACATCCCGGGCATGGTATTTGGGATTCTCATCTTGTTTGTAAGCATTGTCATGTTCTTCGTCCAAAATTATCAGTTTTAACCTGGATAAAGGGGCAAATACGGCCGAGCGCGCGCCGATAACAATTTTTTTCTGCCCGGTTAGGATATCCTGCCAAATCTTTAGTTTTTCCTTAAAGCCAATCCCTGAGTGAATTACTGCAACCAAATCACCGAACTGGGCTAGAAATACCTGGGAAATCTGTGAAGCGAGGGAAATCTCCGGCGCAAGAACAATCGCTTCTCCCCCCTCCTGGAGCACCCTGGCAACCAGAGCACGATATATTTCGGTCTTGCCGCTGCCGGTAACACCGTGCAACAACACAGTCTCTCCTTGTTGTTTTTTAAAAACTTTCCAAATTTCTTGCAAAACCCTTTCCTGCTCAGAACTTAAGGTTACAGAGCCGTAACTTCGATTGTTATCCGGAAGATGCTGGTCCAATAGAACCGGGATTACAGGTTCAGAGGAGCCTTTGGGGACAAATGAGGTTTCTTTTTTCAACCATCCTTGATTTACCATATCTTCCAGAAAGTCAGGCTCGACACCTGCCCTTTTCAGCAGTGTTTTTTCAGGCAATCCGGCTCGCCTTGCTCTATGCAGAATTTTCAACACATTATAGCTGTCCGGATCCAACAATTCCAGGGCTTTCACATCATCATCTTCCATTTGAACACAGGGAATAAACCAGTTTTCTACTTTTCCCTTTAAAAACGGCCATACTGTATGTAAAGCCTGGGCAATAGGACAAACAGTGGTTTCCGCCAACCAACAGGCAATTTCTATTAACTCCAGGGGGACCAGATAGTCTCCTTCCAGGATTTTAAAAATTGGTTTAAAAGTCATTTCTTCGTCCAATTCCGGCGGATTGTCGCTCACCTTTACAACCAATGCCTGCACCTGCCGGTTCTTGAGCGGAACAATAACGCTCATCCCAACCTTTACCGGCAGACCTTCAGGTATAATGTAGTGATAACTTTTATCCAGGCGTCTGTTGGCAACGTCTACTAAGACTTCAGCATATTTAGGCATGGTTAAAGACGCTTCCTTTCGCACATACTTATATAAAAATTATAACAAATTTTTCCCGTTGAGGCTGAATTGTCGAAACATTAGTTTTAAGTAGTTCTAGTTTAAAAAAATGTCAAAAAATATGTTGCGTACAAACCTCAGAAGTGCTATTCTTGTTGAAGAAATTAATTATACCTTTAAACTAGTCCCGTGAGGCTAGAAAGGAGTTATAGGTCGTTTTATGGAAAGAGTGGACCTCTTCTACCTCACGGGCAGAAGAGGTTAAATTTTTTAAGGAGGTTTATTCATGGCCAAAGAAGTCCAAATCCACGAAAGACTGCCGCTTGGTAAAGCGATCCCGCTAGGTTTACAGCATGTCTTTGCAATGTTCGGGGCAACGGTTCTCGTACCTTTTCTTACAGGCTTAAGTCCAGCAGTTGCTCTTTTGGCTTCAGGTATCGGTACGATTGCATTTTTAATATTGACAGGAAGCCGCATTCCTGCCTATCTGGGTTCCTCATTTGCCTATATAGGTGCACTGACATATTTTATCAAAGACCAGGGCAATGTTGCCCTCGCCATGGGTGGAGCCTTGACAATCGGTTTGATCTATATTTTGGTTTTCCTGCTTATGTCTTATTTCGGCACAGCTTGGATTCATAAACTGGTTCCTCCGGTTGTTGCCGGTCCTGTTGTAGCCATTATCGGTTTAAGTTTGACCCCAACAGCCGCCGATATGGCCTCGAACCACTGGGGAGTTGCCATCTTTACCTTGGCGGTCGCCATATTCTTCTCCATTTTCGCCAAAGGATTTTTTAAGATAGTTCCCATTCTTATGGCGATTATTTTCGGTTATATTGCGGCTTTGGTAGTCGGGTTGGTTGATTACCAGCCTATATTGGAGTCTATGAATAAATTCATTGCTTCACCGATAGATTTTAAAAATCACTTCGTTCCTTCCCTTGATATGGCTGCTATAATTATGTTTGCACCGTTGGCCTTTGTTACAATTATCGAGGATCTCGGCCACATGATTGTCCTCGGCAACATTACCCACACCGACCCTCTGACCAAGCCGGGCTTCCACAGAGTATTGCTGGGCAACGGTATAGCTACCGGAATCGGCAGCTTTCTGGGTGGACCTCCGCTTACAACTTATGGTGAAAACATCGGAGTTCTTGCCGTAACTCGTGTATACAGCTCTTTCAATCTATGGATTGCAGCCATTATAGCTATTATCCTTAGTTTTATCAATCCATTGCAGGCCTTGGTAATGTCCATCCCAACCGCTGTTATGGGTGGTGTATCCATACTGCTGTTTGGTATGATCGGAGCAGCCGGTCTGCGTAATTTGGTTGAAGCCAAAGTAGATTTTTCTAAATCGAAAAACCTGATCATCGCTTCAGTCATCTTCGCTATCGGAATCGGTGTCAGCGATCACGGAGTAGCCTGGGCAACCCTGGTTGGTATCGTCTTAAATCTTCTGTTGCCTGAGGAAAAAGAAGAAGCAGTTGAAGGGTAAAACAAAACCGGATTTTATAAACCAATATAGATTTTATAAACCAATATAGTAAAAAAATGCGCATTCTAAAATGCGCATTTTATTCTTAATAAAACTTACCCCAAGCCATAATAATGATAACTTAAATCCAATCTATAATGATATTCCAAATTATAATGAAGATGATTCGAGTTGTTTATTTTCGACGTTTTCTTCTATTTTTAATATTATCTCCTGCACTCTTCTATGAATTGTCTTCGAAACCTTAATTATCAGATTTCCATAAGTGAAGGATTCTCCTTCATTCGGAATTCTGCCAAATCTATCTATAACCCAACCGCTTACCGTATTCACGTCTGTATCCGGTTCATATTCAATATTAAAGTAGTCAAACATTTTTTCCAAATTGGTACTGCCCAAAATTCTGTACTCGTTTTCCGCTACTTTGGTAACTTCTTCGACCACGATGTCATGCTCATCCCATATTTCCCCGACAAGTTCCTCTAAGATGTCTTCCATTGTAACAATACCTACAGTCCCGCCAAACTCATCCACTACTACCGCCAAATGGGATTTGGATTGTTGAAGCAGTTTTAATAGCTGAGATATTTTCATCGACTGCGCCACATAAATTGTCGGCTTTATTATTGCGCTTAAATCTTTATCGCTGTCCAGCAGTTCATTATAAAAGTCCTTTTGATGGATCAAGCCTATGATATTGTCAATCGAAGTATCGAAAACCGGCAAGCGGGAATAGCCTGTCTTTTTAAACAATTCAGCAATATATTCCTTCGAGTCTTTAAGGGAAACCGCCACAACGTCCACTCTCGGTGTCAGAATATCTATTGCTTCAACATCGTTAAATTCCAAGACACTGCGGATCATTTCACCTTCCTCTTCATTGATTCCGCCGTCATGTTCCGCTTCTTGGACAATTGTCAGCAGTTCCTCCTCGGTAATTCCTTTCTTCCCTTCCACTTTAAATATCTTAGCCAACAGTCTTTTCCACTGAGCGAAAAGGAAATTAAGGGGTGCTAAAATAAGCATTATAAAACGCAAGAAATTCACCGCAAACAGAGCAAACCTATCCGGTTTTTCTTCGGTCAGACTTTTGGGTGTTATTTCTACGAAAATCAGAATAATCAACATCATTGTAATTATGGATAGAATAATCCCGGTATTACCGTAGTAACTTAAAAATACCACGGTCGCCAGCGAGACGGCGGCAATGTTAACTAAATTGCTTCCTATTAAAAAGGTTGATAACAATTTATCATAATTCTCGGAAATTTTGAGGACTGATTCCGCTTTTTTACTCCCGTCTTCAGCCATGTTTTTCATCCTTGTACGATTAAAAGAAGTGAAAGCGGTTTCCGTAGCCGAGAAATAAGCAGATAATAAAACCAAGATGACAAGGAATACAATAAGAACAATACTGTCACTGTCCATTTAGGTTTTATTTCCCCCTGAAAAATCTTAATTATATCTAGCAATAAAAAAACACGGCATCAACATAAGCTTTACAAAGTAAAGCTCCATACCGTGCATCAAATATGAATGTATTGCGATAAAGTAATACTCATATAGCCGTGGACCCTCTACTTATTAAATAGCTCTAAGTCACAAGCTAAAAAAGATATTCTCTCTTATAATAAATTATAACACAGAAAAACTATCAAGACTATATAGTCATATACTTAACGTTTACATGAACATTAGCGTTCAATATGATAAACAATCTCGTAATGGCCTTCATATATGTCATCGGTTTCAATAACTAAGGTAGGATAGGTCAGCACTGTAGCAGCTATTTCACCGGGCTTATTGTATTTCACGTAAACATGGAGTCCTGAATCTCTTAATACCAAATCTTTTAGCTCTATACTATACCCCCCTGTGCTTTGTTCCCCCATGGTCAGGACGATATAGGTTTTATTGTTGACATTAAAAGCCCGTTGAGTTTCTTTTGCTTTATTCTCTTCTAAGTAATTGCTTATTTCCAGCGGATAGTTGTCAGTTAATACCTTAGCTGCCACTTTACTTCCGCTGCCGGATTCGTCATTTGCTTGATCATCGCCGCTACCTGAGTTATCTTGACCATCTTGATCCGAAGAAAGCTCTTCATTGTTCTGCTCTGTTTCTGACCCATGGCTGACATTCGGTTCGCCATTCGGTTGTGCGCTATTTTTGGTACACGCTCCAAATGTTAAGATTATTAATGCGCAAAGCATCATAATTAATAATACCTTCGATGTTTTCTTCATCTCTTTCCCTCCATTATTTTTAAACTTTTTCTTCGCTATAAGTAGACGTAAATTTTTCCAACAATCTGTCACCCTTATTTAAAATACCAATTATATATCCCATTAACAGCGAAAATAATATCGCTCGTTATACTCTTCTTAACAAAAGGATGCTCCTAAATTCCACTTATAGAGCATCCTTTGTCTGTAACCGTAAACTTACCGGCCGCCTTTCTAGGATCATTCATTTTTCTAGTATTATTAATTCAAGTACGAAATAATCTCTTCCAAAGCGTCCAAATCGACCTTTAATATTCGTGCCGTTAATTTGGCCGTCTGGGGATAGAAATAATGCGTCTTGCTTTCCTGGATCTGCTCGGCAAAATCCCCGATCCAAACCAATAAATGTTTTTCTAAAAAGTTCTTCTGGTCCAGAAGAACTTTTTTGGCTTCCTCGACCTTTCCTTCTTCAAATTTTTCCCCGGCCAGCCCTGCCAAATGAGCCATAAAGTCCAGTTCCAAAGCAAGGTGGTCATCTGCTTCATGGGGATAGTTCTTAGGCAAAAACTTATATTCTAAATAGGCTTGCCGTACTTTCAAAGTGCTTTCCTGGAAAATCAGACGTTCCTTAGTCACATAAACGGATTCCCAAGGAGGAGCAGGCAATTTATTAGGACCGATAAATAAATAGGTGTATTCGCTTTTGAGCTTGTCCAAAGTACCCTCCGGGTCTTTTTTCATAGCTTCTCTTACTTTTATCAACAGGTCAAGGTAGCCTTCAAATTCAGGTTCCTGTTCGAGTATGAGTCCCAAAGCTTCCTGAGTATGGTCGTTAGTAACAATTTCCATCAATTCGGAGTTGGGCTCATCGGCGTAAATCCGTTGCAAAAGTCGATAAAGATAACTGCGGTTGGCTAGTAAAATGGATATACCGTCATTTTGGGAAGAATTCATAACATCAACCACCTATCTAAAATATTTTTTCATTACCTAGGGATTAATTTAGCGCATAGATTAAAGAATCCAAATTCCTTACCAGGTCTTTGGCGACCTGCGGCTTGTTCATGGTATAAATATGTATGCCCCTGACATCGTTGGACAAGAGCTCAATAATTTGCTCCGTGGCATAAGCGATGCCCGCATCGCGGATAGCTTGTTGATTATGCTCAAATTTATCCAAGATCCGAATAAGCTTCGAAGGAATCGTTGCATTGCTCAATTCTATCATTCTTTCTACTTGTTTGCGGTTGGTTATCGGCATGATTCCGACCTGAATCGGAATTCTGATATTAAGCCTGTCAACCTTTTCTTTGAATCTATAATACTTCTCATTATCAAAAAAGAGTTGGGTAATCAAAAAATCTACTCCTGACTCTTCTTTTCTTTTTAAATTCTCGACATCTTTATCCAAGTCGGAGCATTCCGGATGACCTTCTGGATAACAAGCTCCTCCAAGGCAGAAGTCATAGCGACTGCTGATATATCTTGCCAAATCGGCGGCATATCGAAAATCGGCTTGCTTTTCTTCGCCGGGCTTCCAATTCTGAGGCCTGTCCCCCCTCAAGGCTAAAATATTAGCGATGTTTGCCTTTTGCAAATCAGAAAGTATTTTATCAATATCTTCCCGGGAAGAATTATAACAAGTAAGATGCGCAAGCGCATTAATCCTGTATTTATTTTTAATTATCGACGCAATCTCCAGAGTGGTCTTGGAGGTGCTTCCTCCGGCGCCGTATGTCACGCTGATATAATCCGGTCTTAAAGGTGCAAGGGCATCTATTGTCTCGTAGATAGTATCAATCGATGAAGTTTGCTTCGGAGGAAATATCTCAAAGGAGACCACTACATTTTTTTGTTTAAACAGTTCACTAATATACATGATACTCTTCCTGCCTAGCTTCTTAACCCTTTAAGGCCAATATCCGTTCGATAATGAGCATTGGGAAATTCTATTCGCTTGATAATATTGTAAGCGCTTTCCCTGGCTTTGACCAGAGATTTTTCTCTGACTGTCACACCTAAAACTCTGCCGCCGGAACTTACCAGACCGGTTTCTTTCAATGCGGTCCCGGCATGGAAAATTACCTGGTTTTCTGCCGTAAGTTCGGGCAAGACGATTGGAATGCCCGTTTCATAACTTCCGGGATAACCTCGGGAAGCCATTATCACACAGAGTGCCGCTTCAGTATACCATTCTATCTTCTGTTGACACAGAGAGCCTTCAATGCAAGCCTCCAGAATAGGTAAAAGGTCCGATTTTAACAACATCATCACTACCTGGGTTTCCGGATCGCCAAAGCGCACATTGTATTCCAGGACTTTCGGCCCTTGTTTAGTAATCATTAAGCCTAAAAACAGCACCCCTTTAAACGGAGTCCCTCTTGCTCTCATTACTTTTAGAGTCGGCAAAGCAATCCTATCGATTACCTCTTGCTCCAAATCCTTAGTCCAAAAAGGCGGAGGGCTATAGGTTCCCATTCCTCCGGTATTTAAGCCGCAGTCCCCATCCAATGCCCGCTTATGATCCTGGACCGCTACCATCGGAACCGCGGTCTGTCCGTCACAAAAACAGAGCAGGCTGACTTCCTGGCCTTCGAGATATTCCTCAATAACCACTTTTTCCCCGGCAGAACCGAATGATCCACCCATCAGTTTTTCCAGGCCGGCAATAGCCTCCTCCAACTGCTGGGCCACAATCACTCCTTTCCCCGCTGCCAAACCGTCGGCTTTAAGCACGATTGGCGCGCCGACCTCATTGATATACTTTTTGGCTGCGGCCATTTCCGTAAAAGTCTGATAACGGGCTGTTGGCACCCCGGCCTGCTCCATGATTCCCTTGGCAAAAGCTTTGCTGCTTTCCAACTGAGCCGTTTCTTTAGTTGGTCCAAAAATTTTTAAGCCTGCGGCCGTAAAAACATCCACAATCCCTAGACTTAGCGGATCCTCCGGTCCGACTATTGTTAAATCAACGGCTTTTTCCCGGGCGAATCGTATAAGGCCGTCAAAGTCATTGGCTTTATAAGGAATATTCCATCGGGAAGTACCGGCATTGCCCGGCGCCACATAAAGTTCCCGGCAAAGGGGGCTTTGGGCTATCTTCCAGGCCAGAGCATGTTCCCTGCCGCCGGACCCTATAACTAATATTCGCTTACCGTTCTGATGAGTTTGGTTACAATCTATACCTGCCATTTTAACCCACCTTAACTCATTTATTCCATATGATAATACCATAATAATAACAAAAAACTAAAGATTGGTCTTGCTCTATATGAAATTTCCGCTGATTATTTAAACAATAACCAGCGGAATCTTTCGATATCCAACAGCGTATGTATACACGCCGTTTTTACAATATCCAATATGCCTGTACGAACCTGCTGTGTATACAAATATCGTACAAATTAGCGCCTAAATAAGAGATGTCCGACAACATCTGAAATATATCAGTGTTTGAAATGCCTGCGTCCGGTAAAGACCAGGATAATCCCAAGTTTGTTCGCAGTTTCGATGACTTCTTGGTCCCTGACGGAACCGCCGGGCTGAATAATAGCTTTAATGCCGTATTCAGCGGCGACTTCCACCGAGTCGGCAAACGGGAAAAAGGCATCCGAAGCCAGATACGCTCCTTTGGCTTTTTCAGCGGCCTGTTGTAAAGCGATCTTGGCCGAGCCGACTCGATTCATTTGCCCTGCTCCTACTCCCAATACCTGTTTGTTTTTGGCAACCACTATAGCGTTCGATTTGACATGTTTACAGGCTTTCCAGGCAAATTCCAATTCTATTAAATCTTCGGCGCTGGGTTTTGCCTCAGATACCGCTTGCCAGGCGGAAACAGGGGAAGTGCCGTTATCTTCGTCCTGGACCAGGAAACCGCCGTTTACCGTTTTGATTTTCCACCCTTTTGTATGTTGTTTTTCTGCGGTATTTACTTTAAATAAACGCAAATTCGTCTTCGCGGCCAGAATTTCCCGAGCCTCAGGACTAAAATCCGGCGCCACTATTACTTCATAAAATCTGCTTTTAATAGCCGCAGCGGTATCCCCGTCCAAAGTCCTGTTCAAAGCTATAATTCCTCCGAAAGCGGACACCGGGTCAGCCTCCAAGGCTTTTTCATAAGCTTCCAGCACCGTGCTGCCGATGGCTACGCCGCAAGGATTCGTGTGTTTGATGATTGCGCAGGCTATTTCTTCAAATTCATTGACAAGTTCCCAAGCCGCATCCATATCCACCCAGTTATTGTATGATAACTCTTTGCCCTGAAGCTGCTCCCCATAAGCCAAAGTACCTTTGCCGGCATCCGGGTCGGCATAGAATGCCGCTTTTTGATCCGGGTTTTCCCCGTAGCGCAGATCTTGAACTTTAGGCACATTTAACCGCAGAGTTTTGGGAAAGGCAGTACCGGCCTCTGACTCTATTTGGCCTTCAAGGTAATTGGCAATGAGGCTGTCATATTCAGCGGTATGAGCAAAGGCTTCCGCAGCTAGCTTTTTCCGCAGTTCTAGCGGAACGATGCCGTTTTCTCGCAAACTCTCGAGAATTAAATCATATCTGTCCGGATTGACAACTATTGTAACTCTTTGGTGGTTTTTGGCGGCAGAACGAACCATTGCGGGTCCGCCTATATCAATATTTTCTATCGCTTCGTCAAATGTCACGTTTTCTTTGGCAATTGTCTCTTTAAATGGATACAAATTCACGCAAACCAAATCAATCAGGTCAATCCCGTTCTCCGTACATTGTTTCCGGTGCTCCTCGTTGTTCCGGGCCAGGATTCCGCCATGAATTTTCGGATGCAGAGTTTTGACTCTCCCGTCCAAGATTTCCGGAAAACCGGTCACTTCGCTGATATAAGTAACTTTTATTCCGGATTCTTTTAAGGTTTTGTAGGTACCGCCGGTCGATATTATCTCAAAGCCTAGCTCAGCCAGACCTTTGGCAAACTCTACAACCCTTCGTTTATCCGAAACACTGATAATTGCTTTTTTCCCCATTCGGATTACCCCCTAGCTCTAAGACTCTCTTAATATAGTTACTTTCCGGCCCTGTCTTTTGACTTTACCTAATGCGATTAATCTGACCACTTCCGGATATATTTGATGCTCCACTTTCAAAATTCTGTTGGAAAGTGTCTCAACATCATCTTCTTCATAAACGGGAACAGCCTCTTGCATTATAATCGGGCCGGTGTCCATGCCTTCGTCGACAAAATGGACTGTACAGCCTGTGACCTTGACCCCGTAATCCAGCGCTTGTTTTTGGGCATTTAGCCCAGGAAAAGCCGGCAATAAGGACGGATGAATGTTTATTATCGGAAAATCGGCTTTGCTAATGAAATTTTTACTTAATAATCTCATATATCCGGCCAATACGAGCAACTCCGTATCGATATCTTCAAGCCAGTTAAGTATGTCATTTTCCTGACTTTTTTTATCGGGGTAATCTTCGGGCGGAAAAACTTGAGTCGGTATTCTCACCTTTTGAGCTCGCACCAAAGCTTCGGCATTCACATTATCCGAACCTACCCCTACAAAAGTGATTGGTAAAAAGCCCTCAAGCCATTTATCAATTAAGGCTTGGAGATTGCTGCCACGTCCGGAAGCCAGAACCGCAACCCTCATCCATAATTCACTCCTTTACCGGGGATAACTCTGCCAATACGCAAAGGAGTTTCGTTATGAGTTTGTAAAATTTGGACAACCTGTTGTTCGTCTGAGGGATGAACTATTAGCACGAATCCTATCCCGAGATTAAATGTCCCCAGCATTTCAGCCATTTCGATTCCACCCAGTCTCTGTACCAGTTTAAATATCGGCGGTATCTCCCAATTATTTAAATTTATCTCAACTCCTAGCCCTTCGGGCAGAACCCGCGGTATATTTTCAGTTAAACCACCGCCCGTTATATGAACCATCCCGGGAATGGAAACATTGGCTAACACTTCTAGAACCGGACGAACATAAATTTTGGTGGGAGTCAACAATACTTCACCTAGCGGCTTTTCAAGTTCCGGAAAGACCGTAGCCAAATCGTATCCGGCAAATACTTTTCTGACTAAAGAATATCCGTTGCTGTGCAGGCCGCTGGACTTTAACCCCAATAAAATATCCCCTTCCCTAATCTTGGAGCCGTCTACTATTTTGTCCCTGTTTACCACGCCTACGGCAAATCCGGCAATATCATATTCATTTTCCTGGTAAAAACCGGGCATTTCGGCGGTTTCTCCGCCAATCAATGCACAGCCGGCTTGACGGCAACCTTCAGCTACTCCTTCCACTATCGATGCCACTTTTTCGGGGATAAGCTTGCCCACTGCCAGATAGTCCAAAAAATATAAGGGTTCCGCTCCGTGGGTCAGAATATCGTTAACACACATGGCCACTGCGTCTTGACCGATGGTATCATGTTTATCCAGCGCAAAAGCGTACCGTAATTTGGTGCCCACTCCGTCCGTTCCTGAAACCAAAACGGGGTCGGGGTATTTTTGCAGATCCAGACTGAACAGTCCTCCAAACCCGCCAATTCCCCCAATTACTCCGGGACGCCAGGTACTGGCGACAGCGGGCTTCATTCTTTTCACCGCTTCGTTACCTGCCTGAATGTCTACGCCCGCATCTTTATAGGTGTATCCCATCTCTAATCCTCCCTTCGTCCAATCTTAAATCTCTAAACCCATTTTGGAAGATTTCGGAGAAACCTCTATAGGATAATCACCGTTGAAACAGGCTAAGCATACCGGGCTGTAGTTCAAGGCTCTTTTCAGTCCTTCCTCTGACAAATAATACAACGAATCCGCCCCAATATACTTCCGTATTTCTTCGATGCTCATCTTATTGGCTACCAAGTTCTCCCTTTCTGCCGTATCAATACCGTAAAAACAGGAATAAGAGACCGGAGGAGAACTGATAAGCAAATGTACTTCTTTAGCCCCGGATTTGCGAACCATTTCCACCAATTTGGAACTGGTCGTGCCCCGGACTATCGAATCATCCACCAATATTACCTTTCGACCGCTAATTACTTTGGTATTGGTATTGAGCTTTATCCTGACGCCCACTTCTCGCATTTTTTGGGTTGGCTGAATAAACGTCCTGCCGACATAACGGTTTTTTAAAAGCCCTTCCTCGAAAGGCAAGTTTAGTGCTTTTGCATAACCTATAGCGGCAGGAGTCCCCGAGTCCGGGACCGATACAACCACGTCGGCATCTATAGGGCATTCTCTGGCCAACTCTTCGCCCATTCTTCTGCGGGTTTCCCAAACATTCAAATTATCGATGGTGCTGTCCGGACGGGCGAAATAAATGTATTCGAAGGAACAGTGGGCAATTCTATTGCTTGGTATACCTTGACGGGAGTGAAGGCCATTTAGATCAATCGTCACCAACTCGCCGGGTTCAACGTCTCGAACAAACTCAGCACCGATAGTATCTAAAGCGCAGCTTTCAGAAGCAAAACAATAGCGATTATTGATACGGCCAATACACAGGGGCCTTATCCCATTCGGATCCCGTACTCCGATAATTTTCCCTTCGGCCATGACCAAAAATGCATAAGCCCCACGCAAATCAAGCATGGTTTTAAGAATGGCATCCTCAAGACTA
>ENA-UPSB01001056-UPSB01001056.1-bioreactor-metagenome-genome-assembly--contig:-NODE-1056-length-36173-cov-6.568968_pt1 | contig 36173 bp, 26 predicted proteins | sample MGYA00238182_ERZ773286 | MGnify/ENA primary metagenome ERZ773286 (study PRJEB29026, sample SAMN07631240) | bioreactor metagenome | isolation source: Switchgrass digestor | place: USA: Dartmouth...
GGCAGCGGCAGTACCGAGGCCAGGTACAGGATCACGCAGGCCACCAGGCCCCAGACCAGGAGCGACCACGCGCCGGCGATGCCGCCCGCCTCGACGCCCTGGGCCGGATTGGGCGGCCAGGCGCCCTGCGGGGTCTGCAGGAAGGGGAAGGTGGCGGCGGCCCAGATCGCCAGGGCCATCAGCACCAGGGCCACCATGGTGGTGGTGACGACGTTCATGCGCAGCTTGTAGAGCATCTGCCCGGTGAGGACGCCGACCAGCAGGATGCCCACCGTGGCGGCGAAAGTCGAGGGGAAGATGTGCCAGAAGAGGGCGATGAAATAGATGAAGGTCGCGGAGATGATCAGGAGATAGAACAGGATGAAACCCAGCAGGGTATTCCGGCCGGTGTTGCCCGTGAACTCATAGGTGATCGGGCCGAAGGAGCGCCCCTGGTTCCGGATCGACAGCATGATGGAGCCGTAGTCCTGGAGCCAGCCGATGAAGAAGTTGCCCAGGATGATCCAGGCCAGGGCCGGGGCCCACCCGTAGTTGATGGCGATGTACGGGCCCAGGATGGGACCGAGGGCGGCGACGCTCTTGAACTGGTAGCCCCACAGGACGTACTTGGTGACGGGGAAGTACTCCACGCCGTCGGTGTACATGTGCGCCGGTGTCGTTCGCCTGGGGTCGGGTTTCCAGACCGTGCGGTCGAACCACTTGCCGTACCCGAAGTACGCGATGCCGTAGGCCACGAGCGCCAGCAGCACGAACAGGGCCGGCGAACTCATCCCTCCGTAACCTCCTCTCTGTTTGCTGGGCTTGCGGCAGTCAGGCTGGGTTTCTGGGTCTTCACACCTCCTCCCTGAAGCAGACACATGTTCCTTCCTGAGCAAAGATGGCAGAGTATTGGCAGTAGTAAGTCTACTTTATTTTCCTCCCACCCCCGATTTTCCTGCAGGGTAGCGGACGGTTGCGGCAATATTCTGCCACCAAGGCAGGGATCTGCCCGCGCGTTCCCGAACTTCTCTGGAAGCCAGCCACCTGAGAGGCGGAGGTGACGCGGGTGGGAGGTCATCACCACGGCCACAGGCACGAGCCCTGGGTGCGGCACGGGCGGCTGCACGCGGCTCCGCGGACGTTGCGGGAGAAGGTGGGGCAGTTCCTGTGGGGCCTCTTCTTCTTCGAGTGGTACCATGAGCTGCAGCACGAGCGGGCCAAGTACAACGACGTGATGAACCTCGTCCTCTTCGGCGAGCTGATCGGCATCCCGCTCATGAACTCGTCCATCGGTCTGCGCTTGCTCCCCTACGCCCTGCCGGACCTGCAGGGCTGGATGCACCGGCAGCTGGAGGAGCACGAGGTCATCGAACACGCGCCACACATGCACTGAGCGCAAGCGGAGGCGATCGCATGGGGACGGGCGAGATCGCGGTCACGGCCATCGCCGTCGTCTTCCTGGTCTGGTACTTTGCCGGCAATCTGGTGAACCGGCGGCGGGCCTCGCAGCTTCTGGGTGCCGTCCGGGCGTCCATCGGCGCGGCGGGCCGGGCGCCCACGGTCCAGTGGCACGGCCGCTCCGCGTTCGCCGTGACGGTCGGCGAACCTGCGGCGCCGCTGGCGGGGCTGTACCTGCTCTGTCTGCTGGAGCCGCGCGACTTCCCCCTGGCCTTGGCGTGGAACCGGCTGCGAGGGCGGCGGGATCAGGTGCTGATCCACGCCGATTTCGTCCGCCCGCCCCGTGCCGGGGAGCAGCTGGATCCGGCGTCTTTCGGCATCCGCGGGCTCACGGGGGTGGCCCTGAACGCGACGCAGCCCCACCTCCGCCTGACCCTTCAGGTCGGGAGCGGAGATGAGGCTGCGATTGCGGCTGCCCTGGATTTGGTGCGCGAGCTGGCCGGCGTCACCCGGCGACCCACTTCACGGCCGGCGGACGGTTCTCGGCGCTGATGCGCACCTGGTCGCCGTCGCGCAGGTCCAGCGCGTCCCGGAGGCAGATGGCCGACAGGAGCTCCACCTGCGCCGGATTGTAGCCGTCCACGAGGGGCCGGAACAGGATCACCGGCACGGTGCGGACGCCCTTCTCGAGCCGGGCCGGGAGTACGATCGAACAGCAGACGTCCGGCGACGGGGGAACCACCACCGTTCCGGCATTGAGCAGCAGCCGGTCCATGGGGCGCCAGTCCCCCTCCACGATCACATTGAGCGTGCCCGTCGCGGGCTCGAAGCCCCACAGCCGCCGCATGGCCGCCCGGAACCAGTCCAGCTGTGTGGCGGGCCCGGCCTTGCCCAGGCCGGCGGTGACGCGGCCGGTCAGTTGCACCCGAGTGTCCATACCGCTAGGCATCCCTCCTGGCGGCTACTGCGGCCACGGCGGAGTCGACGATGAGCGCGGCCGCCCCGTTGATCGTTCCCTTCAACAGGTTGAAGGGCACCACCACGGGCAGCACCATGGCCAGGGCCGTGCGCATGTCGCCGAAGAAGAGCGGTCCCAGCACGACCGTGAGTAACACCTCGGCGAGGGTGTACACCAGAATGCCCGCCGCGACGCTGATCAGGCGGCCCCGGCGCCGCCGGGCCAGACGCCGGTGGATCAGCGCGGCGGTGAGCGCGAGCGCGGCACTGCCGACGAAGCGGCTGACCAGACCGATCGGGCCGCCTCCACCCACCAGCGCCAGAGCCACCGCGACCACCCCGGCGATGCCGCTTACCCACGCGGGCGAGAGCCGGAACGCCCCCAGGAGCAGGGGCACGTCGCTGGGCTCGTAGAGCAGGTAGGGCGCCGCGGGCAGCAGCGGGAACCGTACGGTGAGCGCCAGGGCCACCGCCAGGCCGGCCAGGATGCCGGAGGCAGTGGTGTGGCGCACGGCCTTTGCGTGCGTGGTGGTTGCCTCCATGGTTACCAGCCTCCCCTTCACTGGCAGCCGCCTCCCCCTAGCGGCTGAGCACTTCCCGCGCCACCTCTTCGTACACCGCGGTGTCGCCGGGAGTGTAGCAGCAGAAGATCACATGCAACGGCACCTGCGTCGACTCGAGGTAGTCCCGCACCGTCGTCTGGGCGATGTGGGCCGCCTGCCGGATGGGGTACCCGTAGGCGCCCGTGGAGATGGACGGGAAGGCGATGGATCGGTAGCCGTTCTGCTCGGCGAGCGCCAGTGCCTGCCGGTAGCAGGAGGCCAGGGTCTCCGCCTCGCCGTGGCTCCCACCCCGCCAGATCGGCCCCACGGCGTGGGCCACGGCTTTCGCCGGCAGCCGGTAGCCCCGGGTCATCTTCACCTCGCCCGGGCGGGCCCCGCCCAGGGTGCGGCACTCCTCCAGAAGTTCCGGGCCCGCGGCCCGGTGGATCGCACCGTCCACTCCGCCGCCGCCCAGCAGGCTCGGGTTGGCGGCGTTCACGATGACATCCACCGCCAGAGTTGTGATGTCGGCTGTCACGATCTCAATCCGTCCGTCCAGCCAGGTGCTCATGCGTCATCCCTCCTGCCGACGCTGTGGCTCTTCATGCCGGAGTTGTCAACCTACAGATCATTCTAGCAGGAGTTCGCCAGACAGGGGTATCCCCGCAGGGCAGATGGGCCTCCCAAGCATAGCGGAAGCACCACGCCTTCACCGGCGTGGTGCTCCCGTTACTCAGGGCCGGGAAAACGCTAGAGGACGAACCGCTTCATGCTTTCCTGCAGTTCCCGGGCTGTGCTGGCCAGGTCGCGAGCCGACTGGGCCACCTGTTCGGACGAGGCGGTGAGCTCTTCCACGGCGGCCGAGACTTCTTCTGCCGCGGCCACGTTTTCCTCCGCAATCCGCGCCACCTGGTTCGCCGTCTCCGTCACGTCGGTCACGCTGGCCGCCATCTCCTCCGTGGCTGCTGTGTTCTCCTCGGTCACGGCCGCTACGTCATTGAACGTCTGCACCACCCTGGCGGCGTCTTGCTTCACCCGATCGGCGTTTTCCGCGAGGCTTTCGACCGCCTTTGCAGTTCCCTGCAGCGTCTGGAGAATCTCGTTGAGCGCCCGACCAGCCTCCGACGCCAGCTGATTGCCCTTCTGAACCCGTTCGGTGCCAGCAGCCATGGCCGCCACCGCTTCCGAAGTGCTGGCCTGGATGTTCCGGATCAGGTCGGAGATCTCCTTCGCCGAGTTGGCCGACTGCTCTGCCAGCTTGCGGACCTCCTCCGCGACCACCGCAAAGCCCCGTCCGTGTTCACCGGCCCGAGCGGCCTCAATAGCGGCGTTCAGGGCCAGCAGGTTGGTCTGGTCCGCAATGCCCGAGATGACGTCGGTAATGGCGCCGATCTGGCTCGAAAGGTGCTCCAGTTGCCGGATTCGGTCCGCCGCGTCTGCCACTACCTGACCGACTTCCTCAAGCTCGTGCAGTGTGCGGCCCACCACGTCGGCGCCCGCCTCGGCTCGCTTGACGCCGGAGCCGGACGCCTCGGCGGTCTGCCGCGCGTTCTGCGCCATGTCGTCGAGTCTGGTGGCCATCTCGCCCAGCAGGCTGGCGGCATCCTGGACCTCCGCCGCTGACCGGCCGGCACCCTCCGCGATTTGATGGATGGCATCACGCAGCTGATCGAGCGTCTGGCTGGCCCGTGCGGTGCCGCTGGCCTGCTCGGAGGCACCCGAGGCTACCTGCGTGGTGGCACGGGCCGACTCCTCCGCAGCCCTGGCGGCGGATTCCGAGGCGGCCAGCAGCTGTTCGGACGCGGACAGGACCGACTCGGTGCTCTGCGTGGCGCGCCTGAGCAAATCGCGCAGGTTCCGAGTCATCTGGTTGAAGGCCCTGGTCATGTCGGCAATCTCGTCGTTCGTGGTGACGGTCAACTCCTCTGCCCGCAGGTCGCCGTTGGCGATGACCGTTACCGCAGAGGCCAGTTGCTGAATGCGGCGGGCCATGGAACGGGAAATCAGCAGCGACAGGACGATACCGAGCGCTGTCGCCCCGACAGCCATGATGAGAATCAAGTTCCGGTAACGGTAGGCGGCTTGCCCGGCGTCTTGCCGCTTAGACTCGGCTAGAGCCAGCAGGTCGGCAACGATGGCGTTGGCCGACTCCGTCATTCGTTGTACGATCGGAGTGGCTTCCGATCCCAGGACTTCGTCCGCTTGTTCGTGTAACCCCGCTTCGATGAAGGGAGTCGCCTTGCCGACCACCAGGAGGTAAGCGGCCTGGTCGGACTTGAGGCCGTTCAGCCGTTCCACGATGTCCTGCTGGGTCGTGAGGGCGATCATCTCATCGAGCTTGGCCTGCAGTTGTTCCCCTGTCTCCTCAAAGCTGTTGAGGTCCTCTTCCCTCGTGAACAGCATGTACGCGCGGAGGTAATTCGACTGCCGGGCGACCGCGGTTGCCAGTTCCTGTGCACTCATGGCCAGTTCTTCCTGCCGGATCATCGCGTTCATCTCGTTGACCAGGCTGGACAACGCAGAGTACGCCAGCGAACTGACACCCAGCAGGAGAAGAATCACCAAGAGAGGGGCTGACAGCATCTTAGCTCCAATCCGAAGCTTCGGTTTCAAGCGCATTCTGTTGCCTCCTTGTGGTTGTCGTACAGTGAAGCATATAGAGGTTGGATACCGTTTGACAGAGTTATGAGAACAACAGGCCTAGGGCATTATACCTTACATAGTGTATTACTAACATAGTCACTCAGAAGAAATATTATGTCAGGAATGTCCCAGTACACATAAGTGCTACATTATTCAAATACGTGTAGACTGCCCCCTGACTGCAACAATCCGTACGGAGAGCACCAAAAGAGATATTCGGTGACCAGACACATGGCCCAAATGCACTAGGGTGTTGACGTGAGTAACCACCCCCCACCAGCATTGGCAGGAGACCCGCGTGGCCCTGCTGAATGGAGCAATGTGAAAAGTGGGGGTAGCCAGATGATTTGTGCTGAGAACCTTTCCGTAAGCCACAAGCTCACCGCGGTCACGCTTGCCGTTCAGCCCGGGGAGATTGTCGCGGTCGTGGGCAGCCGCGGCAGCGGCAAGACCACCCTGATCCGGGCCCTGGCCGGCCAGTGCCCTGTCGAGGCGGGGCGGGCCCTCATCGACGGCTGCCCGGCGGGCACGCCGCAGAGCCTGGCCCTGGTCGGGGTGGCCGGGGAGGCCTGGGGCCTGCTGGACCGGCTGACGGTGTGGGAGAACCTGAGCCTGTTCGCCCGCCTGTGGGGCGTCTCCCCGCAGCGACCGCTGGAGCTGCTGCGGCGGCTGGAGCTGACAGGCCGGCTCGAGAGCCGGGTGCAGCGCCTCACCCCGGGTGAGGCGGCGCGCCTCAGGCTGGCGCGCGCCCTGGTGCACGAGCCCCGCGCACTCCTGCTGGACGAGCCGGCCGGAGACATCGACAGCGAGAGTGCCAGCCTGATCGCATTCACCATCGCCGAGGAGGCGGAGGCGGGCAGGGCCGTGCTGGTGACGACCTTCGGCGACCCGCGCATCGTTCAGCTTGCCTCCCGCATCTGCTACCTCGAGGGCGGCCGCCTGCTGGAGCCGGACGAGGCGCAGGCCGCCAGGGCAGCGCCGGCCGCCGCACTGGCCGGTGCCTCCCGGCCTGAGCCGCCGCGCGCAGAGGCGGGGGGCGCAGCGCCGCCCCAGGGACCCACGCCCCATGTGGCCGCGCGCAAGGGCGACCGGATCCTGCTTTTCCGGCCCGAGGAGATCCGCTACGCCTACGCCCGGGACAAGGCCGTCTACATCGAGACTGCCGAGGGGACCTGTGGGGTGAGTTTCACCCTCGCAGAGCTGGAAGAGCGGCTGACCGCGTGCGGCTTCTTCCGGAGCCACAAAGCGTACCTGGTCAATCTTACGTACGTAAAGGAGATCGCTTCCTGGACGCGCGACTCCTACTCGCTGATCCTGAAGACCGGCGAGGAGGTGCCCCTCAGCAAGCACCGGGCGCAGGAGTTGAGGGTGCGGCTGAACTGGTAGCCAGTTGTCGCCCGTCATCCGCCAGTTGTCGGGCGAATGCGGAAACGCCCGCTCTGCCCGTGCGATGATCGGGGCGGAGGTGATGGGCGTGATCCGTCTGATTCAGGTGACGAAGCGGTACGGGACGACGACCGCGCTGGATGGGGTCGACTTGCACGTGGCACCCGGCGAGACCTTGGGACTGCTGGGGCCCAACGGGGCCGGCAAGACCACCACTCTCCGCCTGCTGGCCGGCATGGCCGCCCCCACCAGCGGGCGGGTGCAGGTCATGGGGGTCGACCCGTGGGAGCACCCTGAGCGGGTGCGGGCTCAGATCGGCGTCGTTCCCGACCAGGGCGGGCTGTTCGACCGCCTGACGGTGGGGGAGAACCTGCGGCTCTTTGCCGCCCTGCACGGCGTGAGGCCGGCGGAGGTCAAGGAGGCCTCGGCCGCCGCCGGGCTGGAGGGACTCGCCGGGCGGCCGGTGAGGGGCCTGTCCCGGGGCGAGCGCCAGCGGGTCGCGCTGGCCCGCGCCCTGCTGCACCAGCCGCGCCTGCTCGTCCTGGACGAGCCGACGGCGGGGCTCGACCCTGCGGCGACCCTGTCCTTCCACCAGCTACTCCGCGGCCTGAAGGCCCGGGGGCGGACCGTGGTGATCGCCAGCCACGACATGGCGGAGGTGGAGGCCCTGTGCGACCGGGTCGCGATCCTCGACCGGGGGCGGCTGGTCGCCTGCGATTCGCCCGCAGCCCTGAAGTCCCGCTACGGGCGGCGGACGGTGCGGGTGACCTTTGCCAGCGGCGCCGCCGCCGAGACGGCGGAGTGGCCGCTGGAGGATGCGGCCTGGGTGGAGGCGGTGACCCGGCGCCAGGCCGAGGGGTCGCTGCTGGCCGTGGATACCCACGAGGCCTCGCTGGCCGAGGTCTTCCTGCACACGACGGGGAGGGAACTCACGTGACCGTGTTCGCACTGGCCCGCGCACAGGTGCAAGATATCGTGCGCAACCCCATGCTGCTGTTCTTCTTCGCCACCGCGGTGGTCATGGGCGGCCTGCTCAAGGCGACGATGCCCGCGAGCGCCCGGGACATCATGGCGTCCGCGGTTTTTACGGCCACGGCCTATTTCGTCGGCTGGAACATCCCCGCGTTCACGCTGGCCGAGGAGAAAGAGAAGCGGCAGCTGGAGGCGCTCTTCCTCACGCCGGTTCGCCCCTGGCAGGTCATCCTCGTGAAGGGCGTTCTCGGCCTTGTGGGAAGCCTGGTTTTCGGGGCGTTCATGTTCCTGATCCTGGACCAGGTTCCCCGGCGCCCCCTGCTCTGGTTGACGGCCTACACGGTGCTCTCGCTGTTCACGGTGGGGCTCGGCGTTCTGCTGGGTCTGCTGGTCCGGGACACGCGCAGCCTGGGACTGGGAGGCACCCCGGTGATCCTGCTTCTCATGACGGCCACCACGCTGCCCTGGGCGCTGGTGCAGCCCCGCGTGTGGGCGTTGCAGGCGTGGCTGCCCACGCGGCCGGCGGTGGAGCTGCTCACGGCGGGCCTCACGGGCGAGGCAGTGCCCGTCATGCGCAACCTGCTCGTCATGCTGGCCTACACCGCCCTCATGTGGCTGGTCAACGCCAGGCTGATCCGGCGGCTCTCCTTTGCCCGAAATTAGAGGAGGTGTCGAGCGATGCGTATGCTTCTGGCCGCACTCCTTTCGCTGCTGATGCTGGTGGTTGGTGTCGGACCGGGACCCGGGAACGATGGGCAGGGGAGCGTGCCTGCCGACGGAGTCGGACCGGGCAGCGAACCCGGGGAAGGCACCCGCCGGCGCAGCCTGACCATCGCCCTGGATGAGACCTGGTTTTCGGCCGCAGAGCTCACGTACCCGGCCGCGGGCGAGGGCCCCTGGCCGACGGTGATCCTGTTCCACGGATCGGGCCCGGTGGACATGGACGCGATCCAGGTGGACACCTTCGGGCAGATCACCTCGGCCAACTTCAAGCTGCTGGCCGAGCGGCTGAGTGCCGAGGGCTTCGCCGTGCTCCGCTTCCACAAGCGCGGGGTGAAGAAGTATGGCGACTATGACCCCGAGCAGGCGGCCCGGGCGACCACCAACCAGCTCATCGCCGATGCCGCCCGGGTGATCGCGGCGGCCCGGGAGCAGCCGGAGGTGGACGGAGACCGCATCTACCTCTACGGGTGGAGCCAGGGCGCCCAGGTGGCCGCCCACGCCGCCCTGGCGGACGGGGCCGTGGCCGGCGTCATCCTGCAGGGACCGCCTGCGAGCGGCTGGTCCGAGATCCTGCGCTACCAGCACGTGACCCTGGGGCTGCGGGTGCTGCGGGAGGTGGACGCCGACGGCGACGGCAAGCTGTCGCTGGAGGAGTGGCTGACGGTGCCCACGGGTCCGGCGGCGCTGATGGGCAGCTTCTACGTTTGGGCGCCCGATTCGACCCCCTGGCTGCCGAAGATGCGCTCGGACACCGACCGGGACGGCGACGGGAAAATCGACCTGGAGGCCGAACTGCGCCCGGCCATTGAGGCGTTCCTGGCGAACCCCTCCGTGAACCCTATGATGAACCCCGCCGATGAGCCGGCCGCCTCCATCGCCGAGGTTGTGCGGCAACTGCGCCGGCCGGTGCTGGTCCTGCACGGTGAGGCGGACGGCTTCGTGCCGGTGAGCGACGGCGAGGCCATCGCCGCCGCGGCGCCCGACCACGTGACCTTCCGGCGATTCCCAGGCCTGGGCCACGCCCTGAGTCCGACGGCGGACCCCGCCCGGGACCTGTTCGGGCCGATGGATGAGGCCGCGGTCGATGCCCTGCTGACCTGGCTGCGGGCCCAGGACTGACGGCTCCCTGGCGGGAGCGTGAATGCGAAAGGCTGTCCCCGCAGAGCGGCGTGCTTTGGGGACAGCCTTCTTTCCTGTCGCCGGGTCGCTCGGCCCTGGCTCGGCGAGGTTCGCCTCCTCAGGGCCGCAGTGCCGGTGGGCGACGCTTGGCGCACATGGGGTGCCCGGCCTGGTGACGTACCTGACCCGAGGCCGCCCGCCATGACATACACAGCAAATCCTTATGCTATATTCAGGTTTCTTTCAGCTTTTTTGTCCAGAATAATCCCTAACAACAGGTCTTGGGGGGGTTCTTCTGAAGCGACACACCATGATCGTGGGTCTCGCCCTGGCAGCCCTGGTGGCGGCCGGATGCGCCCGGGGGCCGGCCGGGGGGACCGGCACGGAGGCGGCTGCTGTCAACCGGGATACCGTCACGGCGGCCCTGGAGACAAACGCCCAGGTGGTCAAGGTCGAGATCATGGCCAGGGGTGCCAAGTTTGACGTGGTGCGGGACCGGTCCGAGGCTTCCTATGCTGTTGGCGAAACCTTCCTCGGGCAGAAGCTGGACGTGGTTGCCGTGGGGAAGACCACAGCGCTGTCCGGGGCCATCGTGCTGGATGAGAAAGGGGTCATCCAGCCGTCCGTTGTCGAGGTGGACCTGACCACCCTGAAGAGCGACCAGTCCCGGCGGGACAACCGGGTGCAGCAGGTTCTGGACACCCGCAACCACCCCCGCGCCGTGTTCCAGATCACCGGGGCCGAGGGCGATCCGGTGCTGAAGGAGGGGGAGGATGTGCCCATCAAGCTGCAGGGAACCATGACCATCAAGGGCACGGACAGGCCCCTCACCTTTGACGGCACCGCCCGGCTGGAAGGCGATACGATCACCCTCTCGGCCACCGCCACCTTCAACATGACCGACTTCGGCGTGGACCCGCCCAACATCGCCAATTTCGTCGCCGTGGAGGAAGAGGTTACGGTCCAGGTGACCTTTGTCGGGCAGAAGCAGGGGTAGGGCACTTCCGCACCGGGCGGCTCCGATCCCGCAGCGAGCGGGTGGAGCCGCCCGGTGCTTGACTTCCGGGGTTTCGCACCTGTGCAAGGAGAAAAGCCGATGAAACGGGAGTGCGGTGTACTCCGTCAGTCACGGTGAAAAGGAGGTAAGCATGATGAAGCGTTGGAAGAAAACTGCTGCGCTCAGTGCCTTGCTCATGACCGTTGCCGCCGTCCCGGCCGCGGCCCGAGACCTCGACGAGCCCGTCACCGCGCAGCCAATCTCCGCCCCGGTGGATGTCGCACCGATCCTGGCGCCCGAGGAAATTGACGCCTACATGCGCCTCATGGGCCCGGTGGAATGGGTCGACCTCGAAGGCGGCTACTGGGCCGTGGGTGGCATGCGGCTGATCGGCGATAACGAGCTGTTCAAACAGTACGAGGGCATGGAGGTCGTGGTGGAGGGCCGCGAGTTCACCGGCATCTCCTTCTACATGGTGCCGGCGATCGAAGTGATCCGCATCCGGCCCGCTGGCGAGGTGGAGGCCCTCTCCCCGCTGAGTTGGGACGTGCCGGCCAACGCCCCCCTGCCTCGGGAGATCTGGGTGAACGGCGCTCCCATTGCCACGACCCTGGGCAGCCCGGTGGTGGTTGACGGGATCCTGTTCGTTCCCCTGCGGGCCATCGCGGAGGCGGCCGGCGCCGAGGTCACCTGGGACGGCGCGCTCCGCCAGGTGCACGTGCGCCTGGGCGACCGGGCGGCGGTGTTCCGCATCGGCGGTCAGGAGGCCGAGCTGCGTCTTGACGGTCCGGAGTCCGCCGAGCCGAACCGCATCGCCCTGGCGAAGCCCGTCCAGATTATCGACGACCGGACCATGATCCCCGCCGACGCCATCAGCACCGTGCTCTGCCTCAGCCAGGTGCCGGCCGACGAGGGCGTGATGAGTCTGGTCCCGGCGTCGCAGCTCGTCCTGCCGGGCCCCGAGGCGATCCAGCAGGAGGGCCGGTACGTGGGGCGGATCAGCCAGGTCGAAGAGGGTCGCATCCTCCTGGAGGGTCCGCCCATGGCGAACGGCGAGCCTGAGCTGATCTGGCTCACCATCACCGACGAGACCAAGATCACCGTCGGCGACGCCGTCGGGACGGCCGCTGACCTGCAGGTGGGCGCCGAGATCGTGGTGGAGGTCAGCGGCCCGATCCTGGAGTCCTACCCCGCCCGGGCAGCTGCGGCCAGCATCATGGTCGTGCCGGCACCCAGGGCCGACGTCCTGACCGGGACTATCAAGGAGATCGCCGACGGGCGCATCCTGCTCGAGGGCGCGCCCATGGACAGCGGTGAGCCCTTCCTCGCCTGGCTGGCGATCGAGGAGAACACCAAGATCCTGGTGGGTGATGCCGAGGGCAGCGCATCCGACCTCAAGGTCGGCGCCCGGGTCGAGGTGGAAGTGACCGGCCCGATGCTGATGTCCTACCCGGCGCAGGGCGGCGCCGCCGTCATCCGGGTGCTGCCGGCCGAGTAGGCGGAGTCCGCTCGCACACCGCTTCCCAGGAACCGCAGGAGTGTCTGACGAGCCCTCTCCCATCAGGATGGAGAGGGCTCGTTGCGTGAGCTCTGTCCGTGGGGCGGTCGGAACGACAACTCGGTCCTCAAACTCACCTTGTCCGAGGGCGGCGAACCTCACACACTCTGTCTGACGTCTCATATTAGATAGCCCAAGGTACGAACCAGAACAGGGGGTTCTAGATGTACAAGACGGTCGTCAAGATGCTGGCCGATCGGGGCGTCACCCTCAAGGAAATTGCCGAGGTCGTACTGGAGGTTCAGAGGGGCTACTACGACCAGCTGACGCTGGAGGAGTGTCTCGAAGGCGTCGAGGCTGTGGTGCGGAAGCGGGAGGTTCAGAACGCCATCCTCACCGGGGTCGCGCTGGATATGCTCGCCGAGCAGGGGAAACTGCCGGAGCCGCTCCAGTCCATCGTGGCGGGCGACGACTTCCTCTTCGGCGTCGACGAGATCCTGGCGCTTTCCATTACCAATGTATATGGCTCCATCGGCCTCACCAACTTCGGCTACCTCGACAAGACCAAGCCGCTCCTCATTGGCCGGCTTAACTCCAAGAAGAACGGTACCTGTCATACGTTCATGGACGACCTGGTCGCGGCCATCGCCGCGGCGGCAGCCAGCCGCATCGCCCACGCCCGGCGGCCGGCGGAGGTCATCGAGGATTAGGCCTCCCGCTGAAGTCGGGCCTGGACGATGAGCCGCATCTCGTCGCTGCCGGGCGGGTCGCAGGTGGTGAGCGTCAGCGCCGGGTAGTCGGTGGGGGCGAGGACGGAGAGGTCGTACGGGTCGGTGACGAAGACCCGCTCCACCACGAAGGTGAGGCTGCGGTCATCGTAGCGGATGTGGATGCGGTCGCCGGGTTCCAGTTCGTTCAGGCGGTAGAAGTAGGCGGGGCGCCCCCGGATGGTGCGGTGACCGGCCATCGCCGCGTTGCCCACCTCGCCGGGGAGCACCGTCTGCGGGTAGTGGCCGGGGCCTGCGTCCAGAACCGGGTTGTCGACCCCCTCGCCGACGCGGTAGGAAATCTCCAACCTGGGAATGCTGATCCAATAGGCGGGCGCCGCTTCCCCCGGGCCCTCGCCTCCGTCACGCGGTGCCGCACCACCATCACTGTGGCCGCCTCCGTTCCCGGCCGGGTTCGTAACGGCGTCGCTTTCCCCGGGCCTGCTGCTGGCCGGTTCCCCGCCACCGTTCCCGGGGTCCCGCATCGAGCCGCCGGGTGGGGCTGCGGACGGACCACCGGCATTTCCCCCTGCTGCGGCCGCGGCCTCCCCCGGCACCAGCATCACCGGTGACGGGGCAGACGCCTGCGCCATCAGGCGGCGATAGGCGATCTCCTCGCGGGCCCAGCGGGCGGCCGGGACTGCGAGCAGCGCGGCCCCGAGGAGCAGCAACAGGCCGCCGATCCGGGACTGCAGGGAAGCGTGCCGTTGGCTTCGCCCGTTCACGGTGATCCCTCCCTGGTGTGCGCCACGGTATGTGCTGTTCGGCAGGAGGCGCCGCCGCCGAGGTCGAACGCGATACCGGTAAAACATTTACGCCAGGGGAGAATGGAAATGGCCCAGGTCCAGCGCCTGTTCGCCGTCGTTGTCTTGGTGGTGTTGGCCCTGACCGCCGTCAAGTGGGTGGTCATGTGGCGCAGGGTGAACGCCACGGTGGCCGCCGCACTGGAGGAGGCCCGGCGGCGACCCACCAGCCCGGCGCCCGACTGTCGCGCGGGTGGCCCGGAGGCCACGGGGACTGGCGGGGCGGAGCCCCGGGAGGAAAGCTCCCGGGAGGCAGAGGGAGAATCCCGTGGGGCAGAGCCCGCCGGTGCGGGACTCCCTCAGGTTACTGGCCGTCCTCCTCACCGGTCATCCACCGCTGGATGTCGGCCAGCGCCACCGGCTTGATCTTAAGGTCCAGGTCCTTGCCGACCACGACTCGGGCGCGTTCGGGAACGGCGAAGAGGATGAAGGTCCTGTCGCCGACCGTTACCTGGCGGAACGACTCCAACTGATCCGGCGTGAGGCTGATCTGAATATTGCCGGCCTGCATTTTCAAGCGGGTCGGCTTTTCGCTTTCACCGCCGCCGAAGAGGGAGGTGTAGGACGGGCGGTAGGACAGGTCGCCGAACGCCGCCCTCCAGCGGGCCTGGAGATTCGCACGGTCGACGCCGTGGCCCACCGCCTTTTCCATGCTGCGGGCCACCGACTCCGCACTGAGCCCGTCCGCAGCTTCGTCCAGCAGGTCGGTGCCCATGCGGCGGAAAAGGTCGTGGGGCACCTCGCCCGCGGCGTTTTCCTCTGTGATCATCCTGAGCAGCGCCTGGCCCTCCTGCCGGGGGCTCAGGCGGCGAGTGGCCTCCAGTGCCCTGAACCAGGCCGCCGCCCCGCTGCCGGCGTAGATCATCAGGTCGGCCATCTCCCGCCCGTCGTCGTCGAGGCAAGGGAAGAAAACGGCCCGTGAGACCGCCCCCCGCTTGACCACGTTGTTCAGCACCTGAGTGATGAAGCGGCCGGTCTGCTCGTCGAAAAGGGATTCCTCCCGGTCGTCGAGGTCGAGGACTGTGGCGAAGCTGAACCGAACGGGGGCGGCCCCCAGTTCGGGAGCCGCCTGGAAGCGGAGGATCGCGAGCAGGTGGTTACGGATGGCCCCCGCCGCCATCACCTTGTAGGCCAGCACGTTGCCCAGCTCGACCAGCGTCGCCGGCTCGATCTCCTCCATATCGCGGATGCTCTCCAGCACCTCGACGGCCGGTCGGTTCTTGAGGCGGTCGAACTCGGCCGAGGCCACCTTGTCGACCGGCAGCACCTCGCCCGTGTACATGCAGGGGAAGTTGACCTCGCCCAAGGTCCCCTCGATGGCCTGGTAGAGGTGCTGGGTGAGGAGAGCCCGGAGGTGGGGCTCCACGTCTTCCCATGCGTAGGCGTCCGCGTGGGCCAGGACCTTGCGGTCTTCCTCCCGCTTGATGTGTCCGAGATAGGCGTGGGTAATGCGGATGGTGCCCTCCCGCGCCACCAGCTGTAGCTTCTGGAGCAAGTCACGCGCCCCCAAACCGGTGTAGTGTGGGCCGCAGTGCAGGCGGCAGTGCTATCGTATCATGCCTGCCGCATTCTGCCCATCCGCCGCAGCTGCCAGCCGGTGAGCAGCAGCACCACGCCCGCGGCGAAGTAGCCCACGTGGGGCGGCGTGGCCAGGCCGTCGCCGGTGCAGGCCAGGGTGAAGTCGGGTGCCCGTGTCACCTGCCCGGGACTCACGACCACCCGCTGGGAGACCTCCCGGTCCCCGGGGTTCTGCAGCGTCAGCGTCCAGGCCCCCGGGGCCAGCCCGTTCAGCTCGTAGTCGAGCCACACGCCGATGCGGCCGGTGGCGGCCACCACCGTCGCGACGGTCTCGTCGGCTTCGTTGACCGCCCAGATACGGGCTGCGCCCGTGCGCGGTGCACAGATGCGCCCCGCGATGGACCCGGGGGTGAGGTCGGCCTGCGGGGCCGGATCCTCCCAGGCCAGCCGGATGGTGACGGTCTGATCCGGTGCCTCGGGGGTCAGCTCCACCGTCACCGAGCCGCTGCGGCGCTCGCTGGTCCTGCCCGAGGGTTCCGTGGCCTCGGCATACACGGTGTAGGTCCCGAGGGGCAGGTTGGCCAGGTACAGCTCACCGTTTTCGCCGGTGTAGCCGCCCCAGCTCTCCACATGGACCAGCGCACCGGCCATCGGCAGGGGCCCGTCCGGGTTGCGCGGGCTCGCGTCCAGGACGCGGACCGTGAGGCTCCCGTTCTGCTCCGAGAGGACAGGCCCTTCCTCGTCGATCAGTTCGGACACGTCAGGCGGCGGGACGGGCGGCTCCGGCGGCCAGGTGAGCACGATGGTGATGTGGCCGACCGGTTCCTCGGCGGTGATCTCCGCGGCGCCGGTGCCGGTCAGCGGGTCGGTGCCGCGCACCGGGTGGGCGGCCGTGGCCATGGATGTGTAGAGGCCGAAGGGAAGCCCGTCGAAGACCACCTGGCCGGTCGAGTCGGTGGAGCCGGAGAGGGCCCCCAGCGTCACGGCCGCACCGGGCAGAGGCCGGAGGGAGCCGTCGCCGAAGGCGTCACCCAGGACGTGGACCACCACCCGGCCTGAAGCGGGAATGGCGGGTCCGCCGGGGTCAGTGGCGGGCGGCTGACGCGGTGGGGTGCGGGGACGGTCGTCCGTACCGCCGCCACCCGGGTCGCCGCCACCCGGGTCGCCGCCGCCGGGATTGCCGGCGCTTTCGGCCACCAGCGAGAGGAGGATGGTGCCCTGGCTGCCCTGGTATTCGTTCGGTGCGGCCGGATCCCACCAGTATTTCACGGTAAGGGTGACCTGTTCACCCGGGGCCAGGTTGGAAACGGTGCGGGCCTTTCCGTCCGAAGCGTAGGTGTTGCCCTGGTCGTCCGTGACCGCCAGTTGGAGGGGGGAGGGGCCGGAGAACAGCTTGCCGCTGGTGAGGCCTCGGAACTTCAGCCGGACGGAGCGAGCCCCCTCGTTCCTCACGGTGTACGTGCCCACATGACCGGCGTCCCCCGGCGCCAGTCTCTGCAGGTCAGGGCACTCCACCGGCATGGCGTAGACCGTCTCCGCCGACAGTGTCGGGATCGAGAGGCGGTACGCGGTGTCGCTGCAGTTGGGACCGCCGAGCCGTTCGAACGCGAGGGCGGCGGATTCCACGTTCAGATTCCAGGCGGCGTACTGATGCGGCTCCTGGGCCAGCGCCGGAACGGAGGCAACTACCAGTCCGGCAAGGGAAAGCAGGGTGCCCAGCGCCGACTGGAGTTGGCGTCTGAGGCGTCGCCCTATCACCTCTACCCCTCCTTCAAGAAAAAGGGAGACCTGGAGGAAGCGTAGCATCCGTGCCACAGCATGGCAGCATGAATTATCGGGTGATTTTGACGGATCAACCTCGCCCTCTTGGGTGATAAGGTCAAAAAGAGAAAGGGAGCGGAACTTCGCTCCCTTTCTCGGCGTGGGCTACTTGTTCGTGACCTTTACCGTTAGCGTGGCCGTAGCCGTGTTGCCGAAGCTGTCGGTCACGGTCAGGGTAACTTTGTAAGTCCCGGTGTGCGCCCACTGGTACTGGACGACCGGACCCTCGATGGGATCGGAGCCGTCGCCCATGTTCCATTCGTACCGCACGATGTGGCTGCCGGTGGACCCGGAGCCGTCGAACGTGACGGTCTCGTCAAGCTTCACCGACTTGGGACCCTGGATGGTGGCCTTCGGCTTTTCGAAGACTACCACGGTCAGGGTCGTCGTGGCGGTGTCGCCTTCCTTGTCGGTGACGGTGAGCGTGATGGTGTAGGTGCCAGCCTGCCTGTACTTGTACGTGATGTTCTTGCCCTTGATGGGCTCGGAGCCGTCACCCATATCCCACTCGTACTTCACGATGCGGGAATCGGAGTAGGACTCGGCAGCGCTCCACTTGCCGTTCTTCTTTACCTCAACGACGGTCGGCCCGTCGATGAGTGCCACCGGGGTGGTGGGATCGGTCTGACCGGGCTCATCGGGCTCGCCAGGCTCACCGGGCTCACCAGGCTCACCGGGCTCACCAGGCTCACCGGGCTCACCGGGCTCACCGGGCTCACCAGGCTCACCGGGCTCACCGGGCTCACCAGGCTCACCGGGCTCACCAGGCTCACCGGGCTCACCAGGCTCGCCGGGCTCACCAGGCTCACCGGGCTCACCGGGCTCACCAGGCTCACCGGGCTCGCCGGGCTCACCGGGCTCGCCGGCCGTGATGGTCAGCAGGCCCGGAGCAAAGGCCCGAGTCGTGTTCCCGGCCTCGTCCACCGCCCGGAACCGCACGAACGCCTGCGGCAGGCTCAGGCCCTCCGGCACGGTGAAGGTACCCTCGTAGTGGCCCGGGGCCGTCTCGGTCATGGCGATCTCGCCAGGCTCCAGTCCGGCCACGGGATCATCGCTGGTGGCGCTGCCGCCGCCCAGGTTGGCCACGATGCTGAAGGCAGCCAGGGCCAGGGCCGGCTCAGACTCGAAGGAGACCACCAGGGTGTCGCCGGTCGTCAGAGTCAGGTCGGAGTCGGGCTGCAGGTTGGTCAGCACGGGTGCGGTGATGTCCACCACTACGGTCAGGGTGGCGGTGGTCGAGTTGCCCGCCCGGTCGGCGGCGGTGACGGTGACGGAGTTGTCGCCTTCGCGGAGGAGGATCTCGGCCGTGAAGTTGCCTTCCTCGTCCACGTCGGCGGCGGTGCCGTTCACCGTAACACCGGCCAGGTGCAGGTCAACCGCCCGACCCGTGACGGTGAGAAGCCGGCTGTTCACCAGGGCAGGATCGGAGGGCGAGGTGATGGTGAGCTCCGGAGCCGTGAGGTCCACGGTGATCCGGACGGGCGCCGAGGGATCGGTGGTCATGCCCTCGGGGTTGACGGCCACTGCGGTGAGCAGGTGCTCGCCTTCCACGAGGCTGACCACGGCTGCGAACCGGCCGTCGTCGCCCGGCGCGGCCTCGGCCACGGGCTCGCCGTTGTCATAGAGCCGCACGGTCGTGCCCTTGACGCCCTTGCCCTCCACCGTAACCTCGGTCTGGTTGGTGAAGGAACCGTCCGCAGGAGACGTGATGACCGGAGCGCCGACCTCCGTGGAGACCAGTGCGCGGATCATCGCGTTGCCCTCGTCGGTCCAGGGACCCCAGGCGCCGCCTACCAGCTGCCAGGTGCGACCCTGGGTGGTGGTCTCGTCGAAGGCCATGCCAGGCACGTTCGGGTAGGCGTCGGCCTGGATGTAGGCCACATAGAAGTCACCCTGCACCGAGATGCCGTAGCTGCGCAGGTCGACCTCGTTCCAGCCGCCCAGGATACCGTTCTCCACCAGCACGGGGCCGGCCAGGAGGTCACCAGGCGTGCCATCTGCCCTGGCGCCGAAGACGGCCACCTGGAAGGCCCTCGCACCGTAGCCGGGCCAGCTGGAATCCCAGAGGTAGACCTTGGCGCCGGTGAGCAGCACGGGCTGCTCGGCAGTCATCCGCACGGCCCAGCCGTTGCCGGCGTCGTAGAACGCCCAGGCGTTCTCGGCGGTGCCGTCGTCATAGGCCAGCTCGCCGGGCACGCCCACGAAGGGACGCAGGGCAATCTCCACAGAGGTGGTCCCGTTGCCTGGCACTTCGACGACCTCAGAGTGGCTGTAGTAGTTGCTGTGGGAGACGACCAGGGTGTAGGTACCCTCGAGCACCCTGAGGCTGAACTCGCCATCGGCATCGGTGAACGTCGGGGCGATGCGGGCGTCCTCGACCACGTGGACCCGGGCGCCTTCGACCGGCTCGCCGGTCCGGGAGTTGATCACGGTACCGCGCAGCTCGCCGTACGGAATGGCCTCAAGCAGGAAGTTGACGGTGACTTCCTCGCCGCCCTCCACCGTGACCACGCGCTCCTGCGGGTAGTAGCCGTAGGACTCGGCCACCAGCGTGTAGGTGGAGGCGGGGAGATCCAGGGTGAAGGAGCCGTCGGCCGGGCTGGTGCGCACCATGCGGCCTGTCTCGAGGACGGTCACGGTGGCATCCAGGACCGGCAGGGCCAGGGCGCCGACCTTGTCGTTGCCCTCGTCAATCCGGTAATCGGACTTGACGGCTGCCGGGATCTTCAGGTTCAGCTCGACCGACTCAGCCGGCTTCTTGCCGTCCTTCGTGACGGCCGGTTCGCCGCCGGTGGAGAAGCTGAGGTCGATGGCCGCGGCCCCGGACGCAGCGCCGGCCACGACGACGTCGTCAATGTACCAGCCGGCGTACTGGACCGAGCCGTCGGAGGTGAGGCGGAAGCGGATCTGCACGGTCTGGCCCACGTAGTCGCTCAGGTCGATCAGCGGGCTCTCCGGGCCAACCGGAGCGCCGCTGGACCCGGGTGCGGTGTAGCGGGCCAGTTCGGTCCAGGTGGCGCCGCCGTCGGCAGTGATTTCCACGCGGCCGTAGTCGTAGTTACGCTCGATCGAGTACCAGTGGGTGAACTGCAGTGCGGCCGCGCTCAGCCCGCTCAGATCGATGGGCGGCGAGACGAGGGAGGCGTTGGCGTTGGCCGGGTAGTTGCCGTGCAGGTTGGTGGCCCACAGGTACTGGCCGGAGAAGGCAGCGCCGGGACCGGTGGTGGGTGCACCCCATTCCCAGGGATTGTTGGTGCCATCCAGCGTCCAGTTGCCGGGGCCGGCCTCCATGTCGTCAAAGAAGCGGATGTCCACCGCGGCGGGTGCGGCCGAGGCCTCGTTGGAGAAGCCGCTCTCGTTGCCGAAGATGTCGGTGGCTGTCACCACGTAGAAGTACTGCGTGTCAGCTTCCACGGCGATGTCCACATAGGCGGTGTCGATCGAGGTGGCGATGGCGGCGTAGCCCTCGCCGGACGTAGTGGAGCGGTAGACGGTGTAGTGGTCGACGTCGGCCTCCGGCGAGGCGTCCCACGTGAGCGCAATGCCGCCCATGCCCGTGGGAATGGCCGTCAGGTTGGTCGGAGCCGACGGAGCCTCGGTGTCCACGAAGATCTCCACGTCGTCCAGGTACCAGCCGTCGCGGGTGACGGAGCTGTCGGTGTCCAGGACAAAGGCGATGAAGAGGTTCTGGGCTCCGACGTAGTCGCCCAGGCTGATGACGGCCTCCTGGTAGGTTCCGCTGGTGCCGGTGTAGGTGGCCAGAATGTCCCAGGTCTCACCGTAGTTGACGGTGGCTGCCACGATGCCCAGGTCGAAGTTGGTCTCGAGGTTGTACCAGTGCTGGAACCGAAGGGCAGGCGGACCGTCGACGTTGCTCAGGTCGATGGGCGGCGAAATCAGGAAGGCCTGCGCGTTATTGGTGTACTGGCCGGAGAGATTGGTCGCGGCGACCCGGGTGCCGGAGTAGGCGTAGCCGGGGCCGGAGGTGGGTTCGCCAATCTCCCACAGGTCGGCGGGATCACCGGCGGTGAACCAGCCGGGGGCTGCACCCTCGAAGTCCTCCAAGTAGCCGGGCGTCGCACCGTTGTGCAGGATGATCACGTGCGGGTTGGTCGGGGAGCCGCTGCGGGCGCGGTTGTTGCCGTAGTCGACGGCCTCAATGTAGTACTCGATGGTGTCGGTGGTCGAGAGCTCAGCCGGGATGGTGCCGACGAAGGTGCCGCCCCTGTGGTCGCCCGAGGTCTGGGTCATGTCCACGATGCCCCACCAGCTGCGGCCGGGCTGCCGGAAGCGCAGGTAGACGGCGGTGAGGGAGACGTCGTCAGTGATCTCCGCGGTGATGGTGGTGGGGGTGTACTTGAAGGACTCGGTCACAGGAGTGTGGCGGATGGTCGGACCGAGGAGGTCGTCGCCCTGGGTGAGCACACGGCCGGTGATGCGGCCCTCGGTCAGCCCGAGTGCGGCCGAGACGGCCTTGTACGCGTTGACGATGCCATAGCCCCAGCCGTTGTTGGGAACGCCGGGATACTGGGCATTCGTCATGGGATCCGCCGTGCTGGTGAGAATCTCCTCGATTTCATCGACGCTCAGGCTGGCGTCCACCTGCCGGAGCAGTGCGGCCACGCCGGCCACGTGGGGCGCCGCCATCGAGGTGCCGGTTCCGGCGCCGTACGCCCCGCCGGGCAGCGAGGAGCGGACCCCGGTGCCGGGTGCGGAGAGCTCAGGCTTGATCTCCCCGTACGGGCTGGGCCCACGGCTGGACGAGTTGGCGAGGCTGTCGTCGCGGGTCACGTTGCCCACGCCGATGGACTCGGGGTAGTTGGCCGGACTGGCCACGGTGCCGGCGCCGGGGCCGTCGTTGCCGTTGGCGAAGACGGGCACGATGCCGGCTTCACGCCAGGCCCGCACGACGTCCCGGAACCACTCGTTCATGCCAGGGCCGCCGCCCCAGGAGTTGTTCACCCCGTCGGGGGCGTTGGCGGGGTCGCCGCCGGGGGCAAGCAGCCACTGACCGGCGGCCAGGATCCAGCTGCTGTAGCCGCTGCCGCTGCTGTCCAGGATCTTCGCCGTGATCCACTGGGCGCCGGGGGCCACGCCGATCTGGTTCACGCCCTCGGGGTCGCGGCCTACCATGGTGCCGGCGGTGTGGGTACCGTGACCCTCGTCGTCATAGGGAGTGGAGCGCCCATTCACCGCATCGAACCAGAAGGCGGAGTGATCGCTGGCGCCGCGGCCCTTGTACTGGTTCGCCAGGGCCGGGTGGTTGGCGTCGACGCCGGTGTCCAGGCTGGCGACGACCGTACCGGTGCCGTCGATCTGGAACTGGCTCCAGACGGCCGGCGCGCCGACCCGGGTGATGTTCCACTCGGGCTCCGCAGCGAGCGTGCCGACTTCCGCCTCTTCAAACACGATGTCAGACTTGATCAGGTGGATCTTCTCATCCAGGTAAATTGCCTCGACGTCGGGACGGGCCGCGATCTTCTCCAGGGTGGCCTTGTCAGACGTGACGGCCACCATGTTGGTAACCCAGAAGGACTGGTACGACTCGACGAGCCCTGCCGACTGAGCCTTGTCCAGGAAGCTCAGCAGCCCCGCCTGGGACATGGCGGCAGCCTCTTGCAGGCTGGTAATCACCGCACTGCGGGCTGCGAGTTCGGCTGCAGCAGGGGTCCGGGCCGTCGCCCGTGCGGAGGCCGCGGCGCTTTCGATGTCCGCCTGTACCTTCAGCTTCACCAGGTAGGAGACCTTGTCGCTCTCCTTGAAAGCTTCCAGCACGGTGGACTGGACCTTGGCCTCACCCTTGGCCGAGGGGTCACCGAACACGGAGACTGCCGCGGGTTTCCCGGGGCCGGACTGAACCGGACCGGGTTTGACGCCGACGCCGATTGCCGCCATGGCTTGCGCCGGCACGGCGGCAGTCAGGAGCAGGGCCAGACCGGTCCGTATCAGCCGCGGGCCGGAACCCGCGGAGCTGCGACGGATCGCGGGTCGCATGGACACTCCTCCTCCACACCGGATTCGAGGGCTTGTCCGCCCTCGTGGAGAGGTGGAATTCGTCCGCCGGGTGGCTCAGTCCTGTCATTGTCGGAATTGAAGCGTAAATAATCTGTCAGCGAAAGTCGTGAGTTTACGTGCGTGCGCGGCAAGTCTGCCACAAAGCTGCATCATAGACTGGAATCAGGACCGTTCACCCGCGCAGGTGTGCAGACTGAGGAGGGGGGAGGAGTATGGCTTCGACGTCTCAGCACGACTGGAGCCTGCACCGGAAAGGCCCCATCGACCAGGCCCGGCACCAGGAGAAGATCAAGGAGGCGATCCGGGAGAACCTGCCCGAGATCATCGCCGAGGAGTCCATTATCACCTCCGACGGCAAGCGGCTGGTGAAGGTACCCATTCGGACGCTGGAGGAGTACCGCTTCCGGTTCGACCCGAAACAGGGGAAGCGGGTGGGGCAGGGCAACGGCGACTCGCGGGTGGGCGACGTGCTCGGCCGGGCCCGTTCCGGTGGGAAGGGAGCCGGTACCGGAAACCAGCCCGGCGACCAGCCCGGCGTGGATTATTACGAGGCCGAGGTGACGGTCGACGAGCTGGCCGAGCTGATCTTCGAGGACCTGGGCCTGCCCGACCTCAAGCCCAAGTCGACGCAGGAGGTTCCGACCGAAGAGGTGCGCTTCACCGAGGTGCGGAAGAAGGGGCCCATGGCCAACCTCGACCGGCGGCGCACGATCATGGAGAACCTGAAGCGCAACGCCCGCCTGGGCATGCCCGTCCTGGGGAACATCACAAACGAAGACCTGCGCTTCAAGGTATGGGAGCAGGAGATGCGCCCCAGCAGCAACGCGGTGGTCATCGCGATGCGGGACGCCTCCGGCTCGATGGGCGAGTTCAAGAAGTATATCACCCGGAGCCTCTTCTTCTGGATGACCCGGTTCCTGCGGACGAAGTACCAGGACGTGGAGATCGTCTTCATCATCCATCATTCCGAGGCCAGGGAAGTGGATGAGGAGGCGTTCTTCAAGCTGGGCGAAAGCGGAGGCACGCGGGTTTCGTCGGCCTACCGGCTGGCGCTGGACATCATCCGGGAGCGGTACGACCCGGAGCGTTGGAACATCTATCCCTTCCATTTCTCTGACGGGGACAACTGGAGCGACAACGACAACCGGGTTTGCGTGGAGTTGGTGCACAAGCTGCTGGAGGTCTCGAACCTGTTCGGGTACGGCGAGATCCGGGAGGGCGGGTACACGAGCTCACTCATGAGCGCTTTCTCGGCGATCAAGGACCCGCGGTTCGTGATTGTGACCATTACGGAAAAACGGGACGTCTATCCCGCCCTGCAGAAGTGGTTCAGCCGCGGCGGGATGGCGGTGGGATAGCGCAAGCGGAGGGTCCGGCGGTGCGGCCGGACCCTCTGCCTTCCGGCGCTCCTTGCGGGACGGTAGGGCCTAGCACAGGGGTGAGCGATGGGGTGTTCTGATTCAGGGTAAGGGGGAGGCGGCCCGTTCACGGCTAAACGTTCGGCGTGGTGACCAGTCGCAAGGCGGCAACTGGAGGCGCGGGGATTCGGGCGGGCACGAAGATGGGGCGAACCGATGGGGTGGCTTGGACGTCGGATTATTGAGTTTAGACGGACAAGAGTGATATGCGTGGGTGACAGACTCTGATGTCGGGGGAGGCAGATGGAATATGGACCGTTCCAGGAGCCCGGTGCTGCAGCGGGACGGTCTGACCGTATCCTACTTGATGTCTCAGGTCAGGGACTTATGTATGAACGCGGAGGCGCTCGCAACGCTAGGTAGCCTGGGCGGTGCCGAGCCGGGGGAACGGAACCCGGCCGTGCTCCAGGCCTGGGCGTTCACTTATGTCAAGAACATGCTGGGGGAGGAGATGCGTGGGGAGGGGGACGCCTTCTCGCCGGAGGCCAAGGCGGCGCTGCGGAGCCAGGGACTGGACAACCCTGAAGGACGGACGCTGGTGCGCGTCTACGCGGCGGTGTCCGGCCGTGAGGCGGACCAACTGGCCCTCCAGCTCACGGCCGACCCCGACGTCCTCTTGGTCCAGCTCAAGTGCGAGCAGTATAGGAGCCTGGCCGAGCAGGGGCGGCTGGACGTGGTCGACCCCCAGTTCCGCGCGGATCCGGCATTTCTCCCGTATGTCCACCTGTGGGAAAAGGTGAAACCCGAGACCCGGGAGCACATCGTCGCCATGCAGCAGCAGTGGGCGAAGCTGGCGGAGTACTGGCAGGCGTTCCTGACGGGCCAGCCGCTGCCGCCCGGGCCACCCCCGGCGGATCCCTTCGGCGTGCGGGACTCCATCCTGCGCCTGGTGGAGAAGCAGGCCATCGCCGAGCTCACCCTCCTGCGCGAAGAACTGGAGACCGGCATGGCCACGGTCCCGCAAGTGCAGGAGCACCTCGCCCGGCTGGATCGTTTTGACGAGGTGCTCGGCGAGGGGTGGATGCAGGAGAAACTCGCGTCGGTGTTTGGAGAACAGGCCAGCCGGGTCGATGCCGTTCTCACCTTCCGCGAGAACTTCCTGAAGGGCAAGGCGGAGTATTGGCACCGCGTCATCAAGGACGGCGAGGAGGCCGCCAATCGCTGGGATGCCGAGTTCTACCAGCCCCTGCGGGATTTCAGGGATGCGAACCTGCAAGACCCGGTCTTCGGCGTGCTGGTGGAGGCGATCCAGGCTGAGGCGGTGAGCCTGCACGATGCCTACGCCATGCTATACCGGGCGAAGCAAGGTTGGTGGCAGGCATACTTCCAGGGTCAGCCCACGGAGCGCTGGGAGCAGCAGGGGGCCGAGGCCAGGGCACTCCTGGTGGTGCGCGACCCCGGGGCAGAGGTGCTTTGGCGGTCTGACAACAGCTGGCATCTGGACCGTGAGAAGGGGGCCGTGCTGGCTGAGTTTGGGCAAGCCTACGAGGCATACTGGAGGGCACTGTTGAACTGCGACCGCGCGGCGCTGGCAGAGGCAGAGAGCCTGTTGGCAGCCCTACCGGTTGCGGTTGCCAGCCGCCCGGGCCGACGGATTGCAGAGCAGTTCGAGCAGCGACTTCAGGAAGAATACTTGGCCGCGCGCCAGGTTCTGGCGGAAAGCCGCTCTTCGATCGCGGTGGTCGAGCGGGCAACGGCCGCGCTTGCCTTCTGGCGCGAGCACCTGGACCCGGCGCTGGTGGCCCAGTGGGATGCCCTCGCCGAGGCCCGTTTCCGGCCACAGGGTCCAGTGAGCCGGGAGGAACTCTTCCCGGGCGCCGGGAGACTGCTGGAGCCCAGCCCCAACGTCGCGGACATCTGGGAGAAAGAGGGCCGGGAAATCATCGAACGCGTGAACCGGTACGACTCGGTCATCCGGGCAGCCGCAGCCGCCTACAACCTGGACCCGCTGCTCATCAAGGCTGTCATCACCCGCGAGTCGAAAGGACACCCCGACGCGAGGGGAGGCAGTGGCGACACCGGTCTGATGCAGATCGTCTGGAATCTGTGGGGCTACTCCTCGCCCGAACCGCTGCTCGACCCGGTGGAGAATATCTGGAAGGGAGCCCAGATTCTCAGATACTTCATTGATTACTTCGATGGAGACGTGCGGAAGGGGATACAGGCCTACAACTACGGGCAGGGCAACGTCCTGAAAGCAATCCAGGCGGCACGAGCGGCCGGCCGGCCCGAGGAGGAGTGGACCTCCTTCCGGTCGGTGGTCAAGGGCGGCAACCCGCGCTATCTGGAAGATGTCATCTACTTCTATGAGCGATGGGCAGAGGTGGAGGGCCGCTCCGTCACCCAACCCCAGCGCTCTCCGGAGTCAGCGCCGCCCCTCCAGATCGTCGACCAGACCCACCGGGTCCACCCGGCCAACTACACGGTCGCGAACCGCACCCGGGGCAACATCACCCACGTGGTGATCCATCATATCTCCGCCGGCGGCACGGAAGCTGCCCTCAGCCACTGGTCCAATGACGTGGAGGCTTCGGCGCACTACATCGTAGACCACGATGGCGTGATCACGCGGGCAGTGGCCGAGGAAAACATTGCCTACCACGCCGGCGGCATCAACAAGTCCTCTGCTCCGGCAGGGCTGAGGAATAACCCGTGGGTTCAGGACGCGGGCTATATGAACCGGCGGTCCATCGGCATCGAACTGCAAAACGACGACCTGCGCACACCGTTCTCCGGCAACTGGGAGACCCTGGAGGGCGTGGAGTTCGTTTACACGGAGAAGCAGTTGCGGCAGACGGCCAGGTTGGTGGCGGACATCCTGCACCGGTACGGCCTCGAGCCCACGCGGGAGTACTTGCGCGATGCCAACGGCAACCTCGTGCTGAACCCTGACGGCAAGCCGTTCGTGGATCTCACCAGGAGTACCGTCGTCGGGCACGGAGACTTCCTGAATAAGTCGGGCAAGTACAACGAACCCCGCAACTTCCCCTGGGACCGGTTCATGGAGATGGTGCGGGAGGAGTACGCGAAGCTCCGGTAGGCGGGCCGCCGCGCACGGCCGCGGCAGCGCAAGTGCCGGTCCGTCCAAGAGGGCGGGCACCGTGGGCGGCGGGCCGTGGCCCTTACGAGGGCCGGCCCGGCTCGTGGAGGCCGGCGGGCGAGTCTCGGAGCGACGGACGCATGTTCGTCTGCTGAGGTGTTGCGGTTATGTGTCGAAGCGTGAAGCAGTGGACGACGGCACTGCTCCTGGCGGTGCTCACGGCTGGATGTGCCGCATGGGCGCCGCCGCAGGAGCCAGCACCGGAAAGCGTGGAAGAAACGGCACCGGTCTCGGCGCAGGAGCCGGCACAGGAAAATCAGGGAGGCGCCCGCCCGGATCAGACTTCCGACTGCACCGCGCCGCCTCTGAACATCGCCGGCGGGGTGACGGGCCTCACGCCGGTGATGGCGAACCAGCCGCTTCCGGAGGCCGTGTGCGCATGGGTCGCCGCCATCCAGGAGCACGGCGGGCTGGTGACCCTATTCGAGGAGGGGAAGACCTATCTCGTCGCCGCACCCGGGACGGCCGGCGCCCTGACGATCACCCGCCTCGCACGGCGGGAAGGGGCGGTGGAGGTCGGGTACCGCATCACGGAAGGGCAGAAGGGGGCGCCCGGAGTGGCCGTACTGGCGGCGGATGCTGCCGGCGGTGAGCCGCCCCGGGTCGTCCAGGGGCCCGAGCCGGGCAGCCCGTGGTTGCCGGCGGTGCGCAATCCGCATAGTCTTCCGCCGGTTCCCCTGCCCGAGGCCGGCGTCCGGTTGGCCTCCGCGCTGCACGACCAGGCCTGCACGGGCCGGGTGGTCGTGAGCGGGTTCGCCATGGTGAACGAGAACGTGCTGCTGGTGCGAGTGCGCGACGGGGGCGGTGCGCTCCTGGGCGAGGTGCAGGCGGAGGCGGGCGGCGGCCGCGGCGACTGGGGGAGTTTCGTGGTGACGGTTCCGCTGGCCGGGCAGCCCAGTGGCGACACAGGCACGGCAGAAGTGCTGAGTATCCGCGGGGAAGACTGGGCGCTCTCGGACCGCCTGGCACTCCGCTTCACCCCGCCCGCACAGGTCGGGGGTGCGGTGGAGCCCGACCCCGGGCGGGTCTGGGAGCCGGAGGCGGCGGAGCTGACCGTGGCGGGGGCACCCCTCCGCAGCCGGCTGGAGGAACTAGAGACCTTGTTGGGGCCAGGCAGCAGCTTCGACGACCGCACCTACGTCTTTGGGAATGGTGCGGTGTGGGCCCACTTCCCCTACGCGGCGCACCTGCAGGCGCAGGCGCACCGCCTGGTGACGGCCAGCGGCGAAGCCGGCGCCGGCGTGGCGGTGGGGCAGTGCGCGGCTGAGGTGGTCGCCCGGCTCGGGGCGCCGCAGGCAATCGCCGCGGACGGGGCGGAGTGGCGGTACCTGAGCCCCTCGTCCCATGCGGCGCTGACGGTGCGGTTTGGCCCGGGCGGGCTGGTGACGGAGATCGAGTTGGCCTCGTACTACCCCGCCCCCGACGCGAGTGCGCCGCCGCCTCCTCCTCTCGACGAGGCGACGGCCCGGGAACTGCTGACGCGCTTCTGGAACGCCGACCTGTATGAGCGGGCGGAACTGCTGACCACCGGCCGGGCGGCCGCCCACTATCGGGAGTGGGTGGCGGGCGCCCCGGTGAACCTCAAGGCAGAGGACTGGTTCCCCGACGCGATTCGCCTTTCGGTGGAACCGGACGGGGAGGGGACCCTGGTGCGGATGGATTACGTGAGCAACTTCACCGGACAGGCCTCCACGTTGACCTGGCGCTTCGTGCCCGTGGGGGGCACGTGGCGCATCGCCGGGTGGCAGGTGGCCGGGCAGTGGCTGCCCTGAGGGATGGGCTGGCCGTGTCGCGCGGGCGCCCGGCAGAAGCAGTGATTGTCGATGCGGTCCGTACGCCCATCGGTCGGTACGGCGGGGCCCTCAGGGACGTCCGCCCGGACGACCTGGCGGCGACCGTGATCCGGGCGCTGCTGGAGCGAAACCCGGCTGTCCCACCGGAGTCGATTGACGATGTCTACCTCGGCTGCGCCAACCAGGCCGGGGAGGACAACCGGAACGTCGCCCGCATGGCCGTGCTTCTGGCCGGGCTGCCCGTGACCGTTCCCGGGGTCACGGTGAACCGCCTCTGCGGCTCAGGCCTCGAGGCGGTGGCCCAGGCGGCCCGGGCCATCTGGAGCGGCGAGGGTGAGGTCTTCATCGCCGGCGGAACCGAGTCGATGACACGTGCGCCCTTCGTGATGGCCAAGGCGGCCGCTCCCTGGGCGCGCCAGGTGGAGATATACGACACCACCCTCGGCTGGCGGTTCGTGAACCCCCGCCTCGCCGAGGCGTATCCGCCCATCAGCCTCGGCGAGACGGCGGAGCGGGTGGCGGAGCAGTGGCAGATCTCCCGCGAGGACCAGGACCGGTTCGCCCTGGAGAGCCAGAGGCGCTGTGCCGCCGCGATGCGGGAAGGCCGGTTCGACGCGGAACTGGTCCCGGTTCCGGTTCCCGCCGGGCGCGGCGAGACCCGGCTCGTCACCACGGACGAGCACCCGCGCCCGGACACGACGCTGGAGCAGTTGGTGCGGCTGCCGCCGGCCTTCCGGAAGGGCGGGACCGTGACAGCCGGCAACTCCAGCGGGATCAACGACGGCGCGGCCGCGCTCCTGGTGATGTCGGCTGAGCGGGCCAGGGCCCTCGGGCTGACCCCCATGGCCCGCATCGTTGCCACGGCCGTGGCCGGAGTCGACCCGTCGATCATGGGCATGGGCCCTGTCCCCGCCACGCGGAAGGCGCTGGAGCGGGCTGGCCTCACGGTCGACCAGCTCGACCTCGTGGAGTTGAACGAAGCCTTTGCGGCGCAGGCCGTGGCCTGCATCCGCGCCCTCGGCCTGGACCCGGTCCGGGTGAACGTGAACGGCGGGGCGATCGCGCTCGGACACCCGCTGGGGTGCACCGGGGCCCGCATTCTGACGACGCTGGTACATGAGATGGTCCGCCGCGGCAGCCGGTATGGACTCGCCACCATGTGCATCGGGGTCGGGCAGGGCATCGCCATGGTGGTCGAGGCCGCCGGAGGGCAAGTGAGCCGCGCCAACCGCCATGCGGGCCAAGCACCCGACCCGCCTCCCGGATCCGGACGCCACAGCCGTTGACAACCCCGCAACCCAGGCCGCATCATGGGTTTGGAAAATGCAGGTTCTGGGGGGATCGCTGGTGTCCGCACAGTCCTATCAGCTTTTCATCGGCGGCCAGTGGCGGGAGGCGGCGGGCGGCGCACGGTTCGCCGTGACCAACCCTGCCACCGGCGAGGTGGTGGCCACCGTTCCCGATGCCGGTGCGGAGGATGCTCGCGCCGCCATTGAGGCTGCCCACGCCGCCTTTGCGGAGTGGTCCTCGCTGCCCGCCCACGTGCGGACCCGTTACATGCGCAAGGTCTACGACGGCATCATGCAGAACGTCGACCGGCTCGCCCGCGTGCTCACGGAAGAGAACGGCAAGCCGCTGCCCGAGGCGAAGGCCGAGGTGATCAACGGGGCGGAGTACCTGAACTGGTACGCCGAGGAGACCCGGCGCGTCTACGGCGAGGTCATCCCCGCCTCCTCCCGGCGAACCCGCATCGTGGTGCTGCGCCAGCCGGTGGGCGTGGTCGCGGCCATCACGCCCTGGAACTTCCCGTCGTCCATGATCACCCGGAAGATCGCCCCGGCCCTGGCGGCCGGCTGCACGGTGGTCCTGAAGCCGGCCGAGCAGACCCCGCTGAGCGCCCTCCTCCTGGCCGAGATCATCCAGGAGGCCGGCCTGCCGGCGGGCGTGGTCAACATCGTCACCACCCGCGACCCGGCGGCCGTGGGGCAGGAGTTTCTGGAGAACCGGCTGGTGCGGAAGATTTCGTTTACCGGCTCCACCGAGGTGGGCAAGTACCTGGCGCAGGGAGCGGCTGCGCGGATGAAGCGCTTCAGCATGGAGCTGGGCGGCCACGCGCCGTTCATCGTCTTCGACGACGCCGACCTGGACGCGGCCGTGCAGGGGGCCATCACCAGCAAGTTCCGGAACGCCGGGCAGACCTGCATCTGCGCCAACCGGATCTTCGTGCAGGAGTCGGTGGCGGCGGAGTTTACCCGCCGGTTCGTGGAGGCGGTGCGCGGTCTGCGGGTTGGGTACGGGCTGGAGGAGGGCACCGCCGTGGGGCCGCTGATCGACGAGGCCGCATTTATAAAAGTAGAAGAGCACGTCAGCGATGCCCGCGGCAAGGGGGCCCGGGTGCTCACCGGCGGGCACCGGCTGACCGGCGAGAAGTTCGACCGCGGCTTCTTCTATGCCCCCACGCTGCTCGACCAGGTCACGGATGACATGAAGATCATGCGGGAGGAGACGTTCGGCCCCGTGGCCCCGATCATCCCGTTCCGCACCGAGGAGGAGGTGATCCGGCGGGCCAACGACACCCCGTACGGCCTGGCCGCCTACATCTTCACGCGCAACCTCGGCCGGACGGTGCGGGTGAGCGAGGCGCTGGAGTACGGCATGGTCGCGGTGAACGACTCCCTCCTGGCGGTTCCCCAGGCGCCCTTCGGCGGCATCAAGGAGAGCGGCCAGGGCCGCGAGGGCGGGCGCCACGGGCTGGAGGATTACCTCGAGTACAAGTACCTCTCCATCGTTCTGGACAAGTGATGCATGGCCACATGAGCGGGCCCCCGGGGCGGATGGTTGCCCCGGGGGCCTTTGTCTGCTTGCGGGCCTGTCTCGAAGGAGCAGGAGAAACGAGCGATAGGGGAGAACTGTGAAATTCGACACATTAAACAGAGTATTATGGTGTGGGAGGACAACACGATGTTCGGTCGGGATCTCGCACTGGCCACCACCGAACGGGGGCGGCAGTTCGGCGATAAGGACATGATGACGCAGGTGAATGCCTGGGCGCGTGCGCGATCAGAACACCCTACTGTAACATCTTCGTCTGGGACGTCACCCGGGCCATGGGGGCTGAGATTCCCCACTGGGTAGAGAAGCGGGACTGGTCCAAAAAAGCTATACCAGGCCCGGACGGCCAAGAGTTGGACGCCAACCTCACGGCAGTCTGGTTGGCACAGTATGGTGCCTCCAATGGCTGGATCCCTGTCGATAAGACCGATAAGGCCAAGGAACTGGCCAGTGCGAGGAGACCGGTTGACGCGGGGCGGTTAGCCCAGGAATGGGCCAACGAGGGAAAGCCAGTCGTAGCAGTGTTCTACAACCCTGGTGGTATTGGGCATGTGGCCATGGTGATTCCCAGCGACGAACCTTACGACCCCGAGAGAGGGCCAGCAATCGCTCAGGCCGGCGAAACGAACATGAACCGCGGCTACCTCAAAGATGGTTTCGGGAGGCAGAGAATGGGGGCTGTCATCTACTATGTGCATGAATAGTGGTACGGCAACCAGGATGGTGGGGTTGATCCTCGTGCCACTCCTGCTCACCGGCTGCGCGGGTGCGCTCCCAACCACGCCGCAGCCGGGCCCCGCCCCGGCGCCGACGGCGACCAGCACGGTGACCGACGATCCGGTTTCCGAGTCGCCGTCAGATGTCCCGGTGCAGGAGCTGCCATCTGACGCCTCCCTTCTGGATCGCCCATCCGACTCCGCGTCGCCGGAACCGGCATCCAGTCCGTCAGACCCGCCCGGCTCCGAACCGGTCCAGCAGGCCCAGTGCGAACCCCTGACCTGGGACGCCGCACTCGATTACCTGGTCAAGCTCACCAGCGTGCCGCCCGAGGAGCGGGTGGCCATGACGGTGGGGGAGGCGCGGAAGATCTTCGCCCAGGAGGCGAGCTTCATCGCCGAGGGCTGGCCCAGTTTCGACCTGACCGGATGGCGCAAGGAAGCCTGGCTGGATCTGACCGTGACGCCGGGAGAAGAAGCTACCCTTGTTACCCTGCGCCATGGCGAGCTATTTGGCGAACGAACCACGCGCTTTGAGATGCGCTGCGCAGAGGGAAAGTGGGCAGCGAGTCAGATTGGCAGTTCCTTCCACTGGTTCACCGCACTGCCCAGCCAGTTGCCCGGTCAGGATGGCGAACTCACGGAGGAACTGGCCCTGGCGATCTTGCACGACCTGAAGAGCCGGTATGGGGAACACCACATGTATTTCACTACCGCGGGAAATGAACGGGAGCGGGCGCGGCGGCTGGTGGTGTACGCGAGGGCGGGCGAAACCATCCGGCGGCCCTGGAGGCTGCCCGGGTTTGATCTGTTGAAGCTCAGGCCCGAGAGCCCAGACCGGGTGATCGCAGAAGGGTACAACGAAGACGGAACGCCTTCCGGGGAGCGGCTGCTTTTCGTGCGCGAGGGCGGGCTCTGGCGCATCGCTGACCACACCGAGGGAGGTGAGTGGGCGCCGCTGACCGAGCCGCACCGCGAGGGCCCTCCGCCCCTCACCTATGAGACAGCCCTAATGGGGATGACACCTGGAGCTTCAGTCAACGACGTCGATCGCCTGCTGCCGTGGGACGAGAACGGATTCTCCCCTCTGGTCACGGAACGTCGGCTGACGTGGGATTTCGACCGCGGCCTCTTGTGGGTGAAGGCAAGGACCGGAAGCACCTACCGTGGCCTGCAGGTTGGCGACCCGCTGCAGTTGGCCATGGCACTGTATGGCGAGCCCACGGAGCGCCTGGATGACATGTGGGTCTATAGCAACCAAGCGGTGCGACTGGAGGTACTTGTTGCGAAGGACGAGGCCGGGGTCGAGCGGGCGGCGGGCTTCGTGCTCCGGCGCCTCTGGCAGCCATTCTAGGGCGGTGCACTGGCTCGTCAGTATGCAGGCGCCTCCCGCATGCCGCCTAGCGGCTGCAGGAGGCGCCCTTGTGATGCGTGCGGGTTGGATGAGCCGGGACTAGTACGGCACCGGTCCAACCTCGTCGAGCAGCGCCTTGACCACCTGTACCGGTTCGGGGTTCGTCCCAGGGGACTCGGTCAGCACCTGGTAGACGGCCGCGGTGACCCGGGCGATGGCAGCGTCGGCCTCAGCCAGCGGCGCCCCGTCCGTCATCACCACCAGAATGAAGGGGCGGTCTCCGTAGACGATGCCGGAGTCATGGTAGTTGCCGTCATAGGAGCCGTACTTGTGCAGGTGGGGTATGCCCTCTGGCAGGCCGGCGGAAATGCGCCCCCGGTACGTCACGTCCCTCAGGGGCTGGACGACCAGCTCGGCGACTTCCGGGTCTTCCTGGGCGAGGCGGTGGAGGTGGCCCCACCAGTGCAGCACGTCGAGGGCGCTGGCGCGCGGCAGCCTTTCCTCGTGGGTCAGACGCCCGCCGATGCTGGCCGTCCACAGCTCGATGTTCCCCCACCCCAGGTGCCGCCCCAGCATGTTTACAGCGATGTTGTTGCTGTTGGAGAGGGACCAGCCGACCAGGTCGCCGACGGGAAAGCGATTGCCGAAGGCGGCCGTTTCGAAGGGGCCGACCGGCGGCTCGACGTCGCGCTCGGTGTACTCGATGAGGTCTTCCCAGCCGATCTCGCCCGCCCGGTACTGCTCCAGGGCGTAGAGTGCGACGGGCAGTTTCAGGGTGCTGGCGGGGTGGTAGCGCCGGTCGGCGTTCAGGAGCCACTGTGCTCCCGTCGTGAGATCCTCCACGGCCACACTGTACTCGCCGGGGAAGTCAGCCATGGCCTGGGTGACGGCCTCCGCGAGGCGATGAACCTCGGGGATGCCACCAGTGGCCCCTGCGGTGGCCGGCGTGGCGAGCGGCAGGACGACAAGCAGGCTCAGCAGCACTCGCCCGACGCGCCATCTGTGCACGGCGATCACTCTCCTTCTCCCATAGATAATAACGAGCAGAAAGAAAAAAGTGTTGCGCCACCATCGAGGTAACGATGATGGCGCACCGCGCACAGAGCCCCCACCGTCCCGGGCCCACTTCTCGTGTGGCGGTGGCCACACCTGTGGCCCGCCGGACACGTGACGCCCAACGCTGCTGCAGCGCTGGGCGGTCCGCATGGACCGTCAGCCGGCCGCACGCCATGAACTGCCGCCGGCGGGTGCGAACCCGAAGGACAGTGTCGCCAGTCATAGAGTCGGACACGTACTTTCTTGGGAGCAGGGGTGGTGCGGCCAGATGCGGAAGCCAGAGATCTCACCGGAGCGGAGGGCGGTCTACTACGGCGGCATGGCTGTCATAGCCATGGGTGGGCTGCTTTTCCTTTCGAACTTCTTCATTCTCCCATCTTCCTTCTCTTCGAATCCCTTCGCTGACCCTTTCGCCGACCCGCTCGCCGATATGCGGGGCATGATGGCGCGCGGCATCGGGGGCATGGTGCTGATGGTGATCGGCGCCTTCATGATGAACGTGGGCCTGAAGGGACCCGCCGGCTCCGGGTTGGTTCTCGACCCCGAGAAGGCCCGCGAGGACCTCAGCCCCTGGGCCCGCGCGGCGGGCGGCCTTGTGAAGGATGCCCTTGAGGAGGTCCGGGACTCCGCACCTGAGAGTTCGTTGGAACTGCAGACAGTCGTGAAGGTGCGCTGCCCCAGCTGCCGGGCACTGAACGACGAGGACGCCAAATTCTGCGATCAGTGCGGTTCTCCTTTGTAGTCAGATACGCAGCAACGCCCGGGC
>ENA-UPSB01001059-UPSB01001059.1-bioreactor-metagenome-genome-assembly--contig:-NODE-1059-length-36137-cov-84.820354_pt1 | contig 36137 bp, 27 predicted proteins | sample MGYA00238182_ERZ773286 | MGnify/ENA primary metagenome ERZ773286 (study PRJEB29026, sample SAMN07631240) | bioreactor metagenome | isolation source: Switchgrass digestor | place: USA: Dartmouth...
GGTCGCCGCCATATTTATATGGACCTCTTATGGGAATACCATAAGAGGTCCTTTTAATTTACCAATGTGACAGAGGTACGGTCCTCGTGTCGCACCCTGTCTTGTCTAGTTATTTACTGGTTGGATATAGACCAAATCATATACATTGCCTGTTATGTCGATATCATTGATCTCATATATGGTACAGTGCTCCCCTTTATATACGTAAACCGTCATTTTGTAGGGCGGTGACAGGCGCTCGTCGTTCCAGGACTTTGTGCTGGGAGCAAGAGGCAGTGTGTATTCCCAGTAAACCCTGTTCTGCCGTAAAGTTTCATCTAAGTAAAATGTACTGTCATTGGGGAATGTAACATACTGAAAACGGAAATCCCGGAAATAATCATAAACATGGCCGAGTTTATCCGCATACCTCATGGATTCCAGTTCAGGACTGAACCTTATTACCACCCGGTCCGCATAACCTGCAGTAACTACATTGATTTTTACCGTTTCGAGGCTTAAAAACCGGTGTGGTTCAGAGGTCATCTGCTTCCCGAAAATATCCTTTTGTCCTCTCCAGTGGTTCCAGTAACCTTCAATGGTCACGCTTTCTATGTCAGGAACGGAAACATCAAAATTCCTGCTGTCATAATCCGACTTTCCATATGAATCAGTCACCGACACTGTAACCAAATAACCTCCACCGATGCTGAAAAACCGGTTTACTCTATGGTTTACCATCTTGTAAACACCATCTTCAGGATAAACTGTTTGGCTGTAGCTGTACAACCTGTTTCCGCTGCTATCCGTTATATCAATCCGCATATCTAATGGCTCCATATCAGCATCATAAGGCTGTATCAGCAGTTCAATATAATCGCCTTCATAAATGGGGTCAGGTTGTAAAGCAACGATAGACACTTCAGGAGGTTCATTGCGGTGGATTTCATACGGCCCCGATACCTTATACGAACTGTTACCCACGTTGTCAAAGGCATAAACGTGCACATACCATGTTCCGTTTTTCTTTATCTCAATTTCATTCCACACATTCAGTTCCCCGTTAAATTTTGCTAGTTTGAATCCATCACCTGGTGTTGCCGCCGTCAAAGTGCATGCATAAAGGACATAGTCAATGCCTGAACCTGTATCGCTACATGAAATGGTTATTGTTATATCATCGCTGCCAAAATACGCTTCAGGGCTTATATTAATTACCGGCGGCGTATTGTCAATCATAAGACGTATGCCGCTGTCTACCCAGCCAGTACTTAAACCTGCGTTATCTTCACCTATTCCCTCAATACCAAATGCACAGTTCTCATTTGTAATTACTTCAACGGGGAAGTCTGCTTTAAATATATCCACGACTGATGGGTTTGCCGGAATAGATACATCCAGCTCTTCAACATCAATCACACTGGAGTTAAGAAACTTAACCCTGCTGTGGGTATTGAAGCTGACTGCTGTGGATTTTCCGTGAATCCGGTATGGATTTGTGGAATTGTCCCTGGCCATGAGGCCGACGCTTTTAATGCCGGAAAGGGCGTCTGAACCCGTAACGGCAAATGTTACCACATCGCCTTGCCTGGCCCAGTAATTATTACCGTCCACATACCTTGCGCCGCTTTTATACTCCACATCTATATCCGGGCCGGTTTTATCCACCAGGTAAGGACCGAAAAGCAGGGGTTCTCTCGTGGTATTGCCGTTTACATCAACCGCATTAAGATGCAGGTAGTATATCCCTTCCTCGGCAAAGGGCACCTGAAAGACGAATTCCGCCTGTCCGTTAGCATTGAGAGTAGTTGAATATGAAGTAATTGAGGTCTCAGTGGTTAATCTGTACTTCACTGTGGAAACTCCGCTGGCATCAGTAACAAAGACTTTGACAGAGCTTCCTGTGCTGCTCCATTCCGTGCTGTGTGGCGGTTCAGCAGAAACGGAAGGCGGGAGTTTATCAATGTGCAAAACCGCTGTATTGGATTTTACTCCAATTTGGTCTATAACCCAGTGTTCCAGTATATAGTCTCCTTCAATGTCAAATACCACCTGGATGTCCCTGGTGGAAAACATCTCCGTTTCGCCGTCTGGCTTTACAAGCTTCCATTTATATATAAGGCATTCATTGTCGTCTGAATCTTCATCATAAGCTCCCGATGAAAATGAGCCGTTGCCATTGTCAATTATACTTGCCACCGGGGCATGCTGGAGAACGGTGAAATCCCTGGTAAAGTAGGACACAGCACCTAACGAATCGGTTGCCTTCATCTTTAGCGATGGTTGCCCGTTTATCAATGCCAATGCTGAAATGCCATGGGTTTTGATTATGTCAACAAGTTTGAACTGTGGTTCTTTTTCTGTACTTACCAGGTAGTTTTTGCCGTTAACATCCAGGTACCATTCATAGGATATGTCGTCCATGTCATAATCGGAAGTACCATTGTCAGGCTGTATCACTGTATCCCTGTATACTTCCTCTGGCATGGTAAATTGCGCTTCCGGAGGATTATTTATAACTTCATAGGTTACCGTGTACGGGGCCGACGTGGTGCCGGAGAAGGTTCCTCCGAATACCCTCAGCGTAATGTTATAGGTTCCTATGCCCCAGCTTTTTAGTTTGTCTGATGCGGGAAACTTGGTTTTATTGCCTGCAACATAATAAAGTTCTGTGCCTGTTTTTGCATCAGTAATGGTCCATCGCCATTCCCGGATATCTCCCACGGATTTATCCAGAATGGTTATTGTATCTCTAGGCCCGTGGGATACCCTGCGGGGGACAACGTCAAAAAGCGCGCTTAGAATTGTGGACCTAGGATCAATGGTTTTTTTAACCCAATCGCTCCAGACGCCTTTTCCTCCTTCACCGTCAATGTCCCGTACTTTAAGCCTGACCTCATATTTTTCAGTATAGTAGACTGCTCCTGAGAGCTTACCGTCTGTCCACACCGTGTCTCCCAGACGCCGGTACTGCCAGATTCTTTCGGATATGCCCCGGCCCGGTTCGTTTTGATGGTCGGGGTCATATGATGTATCTTCGATTAATATATTCCGGTAATAATAATCTTCACCGTACTCTGCCTTTGGCACTGCGGCAAATGTAAAATCCGCCACGGGAGGCCTGTGAACCTTAAACTGAACCATACCCAGGCTTTCACTGCTCCACTTTCGGAAGTCGCTGAACCTGCCATCAGCCAGAGGTTCGTCCTGCCCCCTGTAGACGGCTTCGTAAAGGCCGGATTTACTGAAAGATGTATATGGTATGCTTCTCCATATCCCTGAATCAGGTATCAGGCCCATACTGTTGTCAAAATAGGTGGGTGTATGTATATACTTATAACTTTCAGCATACTTTGCGTCATTTTCAATGTCACTGTAGATTGTTTCGTAAGTTACGGGAGTATCAATAAGGAGGTATGCGTCATGCCTTATCCTTTGTTTTACATGGATAGTCCTTGTAACCTTTGTTTCTTTCCCGTAGGCGTCAGCTGCATGAACGCTTAAGATTACCATCCCTTCAGGGCGGATGCCTTCAGCCAGTGCACTGAAAGAAAACGAGAAAGGTTTTGCCACCCGGGTGTCTGTTATAACCTGGGACCTGGTGACACCGGCCACTTCAACCGTCAATGTAATGTCGTCACCGTTTCCGTCCCTTACATACCCGTCAACGGTAAAGGAATCGAGCCCGGGCTCTGCCATCACAACAAGGCCACTTACAGGATTATTCAGAGTTATTTCCGGTGCCTTCTTTTCTTCTATTTTGTAAATCTTGAAATTCTCTGTAACATCCCTTCCTACATGGAAAAACGTTGGATATTGGCCGGTCCGGATTTCCTTTCCATTGGCCGTTATATATGGCACGAATGAGAAGTAAGTATCACCTTCCGGACCGTCTGTATTGCCATCTATGATTAATTCGGTAAACTTTACTCCGTTATAGTAAAAATAGTAATAACAATAAGAATAATAGGTAACTTTGTTGTAGTAGTAGCTTACTCTTAGTTCAACCTTATACCATCCCGATTCAAGGGTGTTTATATATTCAGACCATACCACCGTTGCACTTCTTTCCCTGCCGGCAGGCCCTATTGCCCTTATAGCGTTTGAGGTTAACTGTAATACGCACATGTCATCAATACCCGGCCCCCATAGGGGATCATAAGTCCAATTCCAGTCCGCCGCGCCAAACAGTTCCTGCCTTTGTATTTCCAGGGCATGGACTTCTGCTGGATATATGAAAAATATACAAGTAATCGTGGATATAAGGATTGGAAGTAAAATCAGCTTCTTTCTCATAACTGATCACCCAAATGACTGTTCTTGTGAAATATTTTTAAAATATACCGAAAAGATCCGGAATGACATTCAAATCAACTTAATGATTATGTAAAACGTGGCTAAGGTTATATAAACACCAACTGCCTTATGGCTTAAAATCCACAACCGGCGGCCTGTTATCTACCATCACTACTTTTTCCACATAATGTTTGGAGGTGGAATTGCCCTTTTTCCTGTCCGCAGCCGTTATATATTGCTCTATTGTCTCCTGTCCGAATTCCTCCGTTACCTCAAGCTCGATAAGGTAATACCCGATATGGGTGGTTTTCATCCGCAGGGTTTTGTCGGTAACTTTTATAAACTTTAAGGTTATCCCACCTAAAGTCTTTGTAATCTCCTGGCCAATAGGGATTGCGTTGCTGTCAATGGTAATTGAAGCATCATTTGAAAAGTCACTTGTGCCGTCCGGATTTTTGTTGTTATCTGCGTTGTATGTTATAGTCCATACTTTGCTGGCGATATAGTCTTTGTCAGGAGAATAGGACATATCCTCAATATCTATACGGGCATACATGCCGTCAGCAGGGTCCCTGTATACCCTGGGAATAATACTATACTCAGCGACGGGTTCCATGTCGGGAGCTATAGTAATGACCTTTTCTATAGTGTCTGAATATCCTGCCGTGTTGGTGACATTCAGCGTCACTTTATACGTACCAGCTTTTTTTATCAGTATGTCTTTTCTGTCAATACCCTTCAGGCTTCCACTGTATTTGATGTCACTTTGTGTACCGCCGGACAAAGGCGTAATGGTGAAGATGGTCTGGTCAGGGTCCAGGGGATAGCGGCCGGGTGAAACCGATGTATTTACCAGGGTAAATTTTCTGTTTTCCTTAAGTGTCCCCACTATATCAAACCTGGCTTCCGGGTAAGGAGGTGTAACGGTTATGGATTTTTTCGCTGTATCAGCAGCGCCTTTATCATCTTCTACCGTTAGGGTTATTACATTTCCCCCGATGGCTGATACGGGATACCAAACAGCACCTGCAACCTGATTTGTAAGCTTGTCCACTGCCTTGGGCATGGACCATACGTATTTTACAATATTGCCATCTGGGTCAGTGGATTCTTCTCCGCTTACGGAAAGATAGTCTCCTGCCCGGACTGTATCAGAGGAAACGGTTATTCTTGCCACCGGCGCCATGTTTCCCGGAGTTGACGGATCCGATCTTCCCGTATCTTTATATATGTAAAGATGAACAATGCTTTCTGCTTCAAGGTATTCCTGCCCCATAACCGGCTCGATAAAATATACCCTTACCTTTGCCGTAAATCCCTGGGTGTAATTATCTACCCCGCTCATTACTGATGCCGGCAGTGTGAAATTGAAATCCTGGGTAACAGTTGTATTGTGTTCATTTACCGTGCGCAGAATTGGAGCCTCACCTTCTATACCGCCCCAAATATCCCATTTGCTTATATTGCTCAAGTTGGAGTAATTGTTAAGTATGCCCCTGACGGTAAGTTTTACGGGTATATTGCCTCCCTTGTAGTGTAGTGTGGAAGGGGACAGGTTTGGACGCACCTGGACATATGGAGCGGCACCTTTTGGCTCCACAATCAATGTTATTACTTTATATGGATTGGCGGTGTCGTAATCACCGTATTTACTTTCCACCATAACCTGGCCGTCCAACCTCACCTGATATGTGCCAGGTTCATAGTCATTCCGGGACAAAACATAATCGGTAACCAATGTTACTGAGCCCACTTTGCTTCCGCTGTTTTTCCTGCCATTGAAGCCTGCTTCGATATGTTTTACCTGGTCAGCCCTGACGTATCCTGTCAACACCGCATTGGCTGTAACCTTGACCTGTATGGTAACGCTGTCGGCATCCCGGGTGATGATATATGTGTCTTTGGCAGTAGTAACTTCCCCTGTGGCCAAAATGTCGCCCACCATGGGTGGTGTGGTGAATGTGGCATACCAGATGGGTCCACCGGGATAATTTTGATGTTGTGTATAGACACTGCCTTCCGACTGCCATGTGGATGGACTAAGAAGTTTTGCGTATTCCTTGCCGCCAATGGACATAACAGTAAATGTTGGTGAGGTGGCACCGTTGCCTGAAAGCGGCGCTTGTAGCATGTAATCGTGTCTTATATCATCAATCATATCCCACGATTGAATAGCTTTGTATACGGGTATATAGTTCCAGTTTTCTGGTTTGTTGTTTCCTATAGCATCTGGAGGGAAGTATGGATTTGTATAAGGTTCGTCATTTACTGTATATCCTAAATACCTGTACTGGGTTCCAGGGTATCTTTGAGGATCAGTGGATGTAGGTTTTGTATCACCAAAAGGAGAGCCATATACTATAAGATTGTATTTTTTGTAAATTTCAAAATTAGCTGGTCTACCTTTTTCGCTTTCAATATCAATACCTTCATTAATTAGGTATTCATAAAATTGCTGTTGATTATCAAATGCATATATAATCAGGGGTTGGACTATGATAAATACAATTATAATAGAGATAGTCATAACTGCTTTAAGTAAAACTTTTAATTTGTATTGCATTCTACTTCCCCCTAGTTACGATATGAGAAGAAAAAGTGCAGAGTTGCATCTGTATCAATATAGAAGTCAATTTGAATATTATTTATGTACTTCGTTTCACTAACGTTATTTATGTCGTTGAATCGGGCATACTGGTATTCATTAAGTATATATGAATAGATTTCGCTACCTGTATCTTTACCAAAAATCGATAATAATGAATTTTTGAATTTCTCTGAATAGAAAGGATCTACCCAATTTTCTGGATGAATTCCAAACCATAATTTTCGCAAATATAGTGAAATAACAGCTTTTTTTGAAAAATCCTTTTCGGTCCCCAAAGCACTTTCATATAAGTTAAAAGGCTTTTTGTCATAAAATATATAAGCAAATGCGTAATGGTCATTATCTGCATACTTTTCATTTTTACTATACTTAACTATCAGCCTGGAATTTCGGCCTTCCACTTCCTCCGGTGCAAAAGCCGGGATGACGTCCACATACCCGCCTTCACCGATCAAAGCCTTAACCATGTTGTACACCTGGGTATTTATATGCGGATTCACTACTTCAGGCATAACATAATCCGTGTAGCTTTTCCTTTCCCCGTTGACATAATAATCCCCTTTAAACTTAAACCGCTTATTTACCGTATCCGCATCAAACCTGTGTATTGAAACCAGGTCTGCAATATCAGGCCTTTGAAATACATCATCTCCCACATACAAATCATCACCGGGATTTGAAATAATGCTTACAACCCTTGTTTTCTCATCCCATGACACAAAAGCGCCCAAATACTCGGACACGAACCTTACCGGCACGAAAGTCCTGCTGTTTAATATAACCGCTGCAGTGTCCATCAGTTTTTCCTGCCCGTTCAAAGTTACAGTTTTACTGCCAATAGGCATAAGCAGCCTGTATTTTTCCCGGGCAATATCCGTAATTATTACTGTCCGCGTATCATTATCCCATTCCACGTTAAACCCCAGGGCCTCAGACACAAACCTTACCGGGACCATTGTACGGTTATCTTCATTTATATATGGTTTTGCATCAGGAAACGCAATCTCAACGCCATCCACCCTGACAGTTACATAGTTGCTGCAATAGGCGGTGGCTGGTACAATTACTATTAAGAACAGCACGATTACAGAAAAAATGAGTTTTCTCATAAAATCCCTGCCTTCTGGTATAATAATTGTATTTACAGTTAAATTTTACCAATATTGTATCATGATATGGAAGAAAATGCAAATACATTGACAAAAAAATCTGGTGAAATATACTATATTCAATAACAAGACGGGTGATTGCCTTGAGGTTCGTGAACAAATGGTCTTACGGATGCGCCAACTATCTTACCAAACAGCTGGGCCAGAGCAATGAACGGCGAAGAGTTTATTACTATGGATTCCAGGTTGTTATCGGCGCCATAGTAAAATTCATTTTGCTGCTGATAGTTTCACTTCTTTTGGGCGTATTCAAAGAAACCTTTTTTACCATGTTGTTTTTTGTTACCCTTCGTGTAATCGCAGGCGGCTACCATATGAAAACATATGACAAGTGCGTCTATGTGTCACTTGCAAGTTTTGTGCTTGCCGGTCTTGTGGTACATTTTCTGAATCCCTTCATGACGTGGATTCCGTCGGTAATACTTACAGCCATTACATACCCCGTTGCCCTTTATGTCATTATAAGATGGGCGCCCCGTGATAATCCCAACAGGCCGATCAAAAGCCCTGATGAGATTAAAAAATTTAAAACCCTGTCCTTAATACACATCCATTTATGGCTTGTCCTTATGATTGTCCTTATTCTTACCGGGCAATTCATGTTTTTGCTTTCTGGCTGCTTTGGCATATTGTTTTCCGTATTTGTTGTTTCGCCTGCCGGGCATAAGTTTTTTGGTGCTTTAAGTTCCGTTCTTGACGGAAAAAAGAAAATTCCCAGGAAGCTTTCCGATTCCATTTAAGGGTTTCGCTACCTCTAAATCTGGTTAAGAGATGCCGTGATAGGGTAATTATACTTTACGTTCGCCAACATGCGGGCAATCGTATGAAAACGGGGCAAACACAGGAAGAACAAACCTTTACAAATGTATTTTATAGTATTAAAATTGATAGCGAACTCAAAGGCAGGTGAAATTTATGGATAACAGGGAATTAGCTCTTGAAATAAATCGTATGAAAGAAGAAAAAAATGCGGTAATTGTCAGCCACTATTACCAGGTTGACGAGGTACAGGCCATCGCTGATATGGTGGGAGACTCCTTTGCACTTGCAAAATTCTGCGCCACCATAGACAAAGACGTGATAGTCTTTTGCGGCGTGCATTTCATGGCAGAAAGCGCAAAGATACTGTCCCCTGAAAAGACGGTGCTTTTGCCTGTGCTTGAAGCCGGCTGCCCCATGGCCAACATGTGCGATGCTGATGAGTTGAAGGAATTTAAGGCAAAGCATCCCAACGCAGTGGTGGTGGGCTATGTCAATACTACTGCTGCCGTAAAGGCAGAGTGCGATGTCTGCGTTACTTCTTCCAATGCGGTGAAAATAGTAAAATCCCTGGAGCAGGATGAAATCATATTTGTACCTGACCAGAACCTGGCGGACTATGTCCAGAAACAGGTGCCTGAAAAGAAGATAATAAAATGGCATGGATTCTGTGCCACACACCACCGGGTCCGTGTTCCCGATATGGAAAAGGCACGGGAGGCAAAACCCGGTGCCAAGGTACTGGTTCATCCTGAATGTCCTCCGGAAGTTGTAAGCAAGGCAGACTTTGTGGGCAGCACCAAGCAAATTATTGAATATGCTACCCAGAGCAGCGACAAGAAATTTATCATCGGCACCGAAATGGGTATACTTTACGAACTGAAGAAGAGAAACCCTGACAAGCAGTTTTATCTATTGTCTCAGGGTTTAATCTGCCCCAATATGAAAAAGACAACTCTTCAGGACGTTTACAATGCACTGAAAGAAATGAAACACAATATAACGGTAGAAGAGGAAATTAGGCTGAAAGCCAGAAAGTCACTGGACAGGATGCTGGAACTGGCTTAAGCTTTGCAGGGCATTAAGACATCAAGGTAAGACTTCCGATAATGACATATCCGATCATGATATTTGATATCTGATTATGTTACAAAGGACTGATACTGTGAAAAGTTATAGATACCTGATAGATTTCGACATGAACAACATGGAATGCGAGTACCATGACGTAGTGATAGTTGGCAGTGGCATTGCAGGTGTTTATACAGCATTGGAGATACCGGAAATATACAATATAGCGATTCTTACCAAGGAAACCATTGATATTAGCAATTCCGTCCTGGCCCAGGGCGGAATTGCCGTATCCCTGGACGAAGGAGATTCCCCGCAGCTGCATTTCAATGATACAATATATGCCGGCGCGGGGCTTTGTAATGAAGACAGCGTATGGGTACTGGTTAACGAGGCGGCGGAGCAGATAGAGAGGTTGCTTAAGTTTGGCGTAAAATTCGACCGTAAAAGCAAAAGCGAACTGGCCTTTTCGAGAGAGGCAGCCCACAGCAAGAGCAGGATCATACACGCAGGCGACAGTACGGGCAAAGAGGTTTGCGATACCCTTATTTCCATCATAAAAACCCATGACAATGTTACAATCAGGGAGCGGACTTTCGTCCTGGATTTACTGACGGACAACGGAAAGGCCTGCGGAGTCCTGGCCTATGACGAAGACAGCAATACATTCAAGGCTTACCTCTCTAACATAGTTGTATGTGCTACCGGCGGATTCGGCCAGCTATATAAAAACACTACAAACCCGGAAGTTGCCACAGGCGATGGAGTGTCCCTGGCATACAGGGCAGGGGCGGACCTTATGGACCTTGAGTTTATCCAGTTTCACCCCACTGTACTGTTCCACCCGGAAAACAAAAGCTTTCTCATATCCGAGGCAGTTAGGGGCGAAGGGGCTATTTTGAAAAATAAAATGGGTGAAAGGTTCATGCCCCGCTATCATGAATTGGCGGAGCTTGCGCCCAGGGACGTGGTTTCACGTTCCATTTTCAAGGAAATGCAGCTTACCGGCACCGATCACGTCTACCTTGATATTACCTTTAAAGACAAGGAATACCTGATGAACAGATTCCCCAATATTTATAGAACTTGCCTGCAGTACGGCATTGATATATCGAAGGATTATATCCCAGTGGCACCGACTGAGCATTATTGCATGGGCGGCATAAAGACGGACACCCTTGGAAGGACGAACATTAAAGGATTTTATGCCTGCGGTGAAGCCGCGTGCAACGGTATTCACGGTGCCAACAGGCTGGCAAGCAATTCCCTCCTGGAAGGATTGGTATTCGGGTACAGAATAAGCAGGGAAGTGGCAGAAGTCCTGAAATCTGAAGCAGGAAAGCCGGTGGATTTTTCTGTAAGGTATAAAACTGACAGGGTCAGGAAACAGGTTGACAGGCAGTCCATAAAGGACGATATCCAGAATATCATGACCACTTACGTGGGTATAGTAAGAAACAAAGAGGGATTGATGCACGCAAAGAGGAAAATAGCAGAATACAGGGAACTGGTTTCCGACATGAGAAACGAAACCATGCTTGATTATGAAATCCAGAACATGCTCCTTCTTGCGTCTTTGGTTATAGACTCGGCCATCGAGAGGGAAGAGAGCAGGGGAGCCCATTACCGCAGCGATTTCCCTGAAACAGACGACATCAACTGGAAACGGAATATCGTGGTAAACAGCAGGGCTGTGAAAGAAATGGTTTAGTGTTTACAAAGCAAGTTCAGGCATAAAAGACAAATTGAAGGAGGCGAAAACAAGTGTTGGACAATATACATATAGATGACATCATTATCAGGGCCCTTAAAGAAGACATGGCGTTAGGGGATATTACCACAGACAATCTCATTGACCCTGAAAGCAAATCCACAGCATACCTGGTGGCCAAGGAACCTGGTATTATTGCCGGGATTCAGGTTGCTGAACGCGTATTCACCCTTCTGGACGACAAGGTAGGATTCCTGGCCAGGGTTGAGGACGGACAGCACGTGGAAAAGGGCGAAATAATAGCCCAGATAAGCGGCCACACATCAGTGCTGCTGAAAGGTGAGAGGACAGCCCTCAATTTCCTGCAACGCATGTCAGGTATTGCAACCCTGACAAATGCCTTCTGCAAAAAGGTGGAAGGGACAAAGGCCGTTATTGTCGATACCAGGAAAACAACGCCGGGCTTAAGAATTCTGGAGAAATATGCCGTAAGGGCCGGCGGAGGCCGTAACCACCGGTTTTCCCTGTCGGATGGCGTCTTGATAAAAGATAACCATATAAACGCCTGCGGCGGTATCAGGCAGGCTGTGGAAAAAGCCAGGGCCTCTGTTCCCCACACAGTAAGGATTGAGGTTGAGGTGGAGACACTGGAACAGGTCCAGGAAGCTCTGGACTGTGGCGCTGACATTATAATGCTGGACAATATGGACATTGACACCATGGCAAAGGCCGTAAAGGTGATTAACGGCAGGGCAATTGTCGAGGCTTCCGGCAGTGTATCCCTGGAAACGGCCAGGAGTATTGCGGAAGCTGGAGTGGATGTAATTTCTGTGGGCAGAATCACCCACAGCGCCCCTGCCCTTGATATAAGCATGAAATTTCAGTAATGTGCAATAATCGACAAATCATTGCAAAATAATTGATATGTTGTTTTAGAGTCAAGATGTTATGACGACCTGTGGATAAAACACATTTTAATCCACAGGTTTTGAGTAAAAAACGAAAAATACTTTGTTGATGGCCCGCAAACCCAGTAAATATGCTGGTTGCGGGCTTTTTGTTTGATAAAATTTTATCCACAGCCTTGTTGATAATTGTGTATATAATTGTTGAAAAGCTTGCCAGAAAGCAGCATATATCGATAAAACGGCTGTGGAAAAATTAATCCACAAAGCTGTGAATGTCGAATCTTGTATTTGAGTAATTATCTTGTTTTTGGGAACAATAAGTCTGAAATACTGCAAAAGTAATTCAGAAAGGTGGTTGAACGGAAATTGAAAGTTAAGGACATAATGACCCGCGATGTTGCGTATGTCAACCCCCAGGCTACCCTGACAGAAGTCGCCCAGCTTATGCAGAGACATAATGTAGGCTCAATTCCTGTGTGTGATGAACACGGCCTGGTTGGAATAATCACCGACCGGGACATAGTGGTGAGAAATATTGCAAGCGGCGGTGATCCAAAAAGCGTTAAGGTCCAGGATATTATGACCTCGGATGTCCATGCGGCAACTCCGGATATGGACAGCTGGCAGGTTGCGCAAATGATGGCCCAGAACCAGATAAGAAGGGTGCCTGTTGTGGAAAATAACAAGCTGGTTGGCATAGTAGCCCTGGGAGACATGGCCACTGACGCCAGGTTTGATTTTGAGGCGGCAGAGGCATTATCAGAAATATCCAGGCCATCCAGACCGGAAAAAATGTAAATATGACATTTTTTACCTGGCGGTGCCGAAAGGTGCCGTCTTTTTTGTTTATGTTAACGGCAGCCGGGTATATATACGCAGGGGGAATGAATTTTATGAAAAAAGACCGTGAGGTCCACGTACGGAATTTATGTGAACCCGGATGCCGGTTAAAGAGACAGATAGAAACTGTACGCACGGAACTCAATAAGCTTTCTGCCGACAAAGGCATACAAAGTCCGGAAATATTGAAGCTTAGCAAAAAGCTGGACAAGCTCATTCTCAAATGCTACAGCTATCAAATTGTAAATAAGGCATTAGTGTTTACTAATAATAAATCTTGACGAATTTTATCGAATAAATATCGCACAAGAGCAAGTCGTCTGTTTCCGCTTCCTGTAATATCACATAGCTGGCGCCTACCGCCACCAGTGTGCCTTCTCTGTCCACCAGCATATTTGTCCCTATAAGGAATTCTATCTTTACATAACGTCCGATTTGAGTCCTCAGGTATGCCGGGGTGTACATAATGTTTTCCACGGTCTGCGGCGCCTGTTGGCCCAGCGGAGCCGTAATGGGGGGAAGTGCTGAAGATACCTGGGCTGTGCCTATGGGCAGCTGGGATAGAGTAGCTGACATCGGCATCGACGGTGCAGTAGCAGGTGCCGGCATTCCTGCAGGCATTGATATTGGCACTCCTGAAGGAGTTGTCATGGGCATCGGCGTCATTTGCTGGAACGGAACCATTTGATGCCCTCCGGCCTGGTTTCCGGGAACAATTTGTCTATTGAAGAACATGAACTTTTACCTCCTTATTGATATTAATTCTCAACCCTGATGAGAAAGGGGGACGGTTCCGGTGTCTCAATCCATATGTAGAGAAGGCGGTTGAGACACCGAAACCGTCCCCTTGTCTTACCCTATGTTTCAGCATAAACTGGTGTGGGTTGGTAAAAACAGTGCTGTACTATTCTATTGAAAATAACCCCTGACCTGCTGCGTGGGAAATATGTGGCACATTCAGGACTGTACGGGTTGTAATACCAGAGACACTCTATGGCACCTTGATGAACATTTCCTGCAAGGGCCCAGTCTGCCACGTCGTAATGGATCTGTTCGGGCGGTGATGTCCACACCGTCTGTGGATTCACTTCCCCGTATACCGTCGGCATCATGCAGGTAAACTGGTAAGGCTGTTCAATAATACGCCTCAGGTTGCCCTGGCCGGTGCGAAAGTATTCGCCGTAAGGTACGTGCACCCTGTTCATAACCACTGAAGCCACAGCCTGCATACCGTCCAACCCTTCGCCTTCTGCTTCGCATTTTATGAGCCGCGCAAAGAGTTCTCTTTCGCTGAATGACATAAGTTACCACCTCGGTATCAGTATATTAACATAACGCCGAAAACGTACCTGCCGGCGCACAAAAGCAAAAAAATGTGAAAGCCGCAAAAATTACACAGGCTGTAAAAATCCTTCATGCCGCAAAACCTGGCAATGAAATACAGAAATAATGCATAATCCGCTAATAATGCTCATGCTGCAATAAAATTTCCACTAATATATTTAAAAAAAAGTCGCAAAATAATATAGCACGCTAAAAGTTCAGGCGATTGCCTGATAAAGGAGGCATGTGCTGTGAGTAGACGCGGATTGATGTCCGAAGCTCTCAAGGAAGAGATAGCGAAGGAACTGGGAGTCTACGACACGGTTAAAAACCAAGGTTGGGGCGCTGTTTCCTCAAGAGATTGCGGAAACATCGTGGCAAAAGCCATAGAAATGGCTCAGCGTAACCTTGGCGCCAGATAATCTCCTTCAGCGTCACTTGGGCCGGCCCTGATGCCGGCCTAATCTCTTATATCTGAAGATATATTTATACAGCATCTTAATTAAACTTTTGTAATATTCGGAAATAAAGTGTTTTCAATAGTTTATAATTATCAACAATTCTAAGTTTAAAAGAAATCTAAGTTTATGAAATATTTTATACAAATTCATACCGTTTATTCAAAATTCATTGCTTTCCTCAATTTATTCTTCCATCTACTCAAAATTTACATTATTTATTTTCCCCATTTGAATCCTGCAGCAAAAAATCTACAATAAAAAGCTTTGAAAAGCCTTTCCTGCTATCTATACGTTATTTTGGCATAGCCGCCCGAAACGTTGATATTTCAGTCAAATAATGGTATAATAATTGGCATCATATGGATAAAATACCGCACCAAACTGCCCGGTTTTTTTGGGGGTTAAATGCTTAATTTGCCAGTAAACATGCTATATTTCAAGACTGTTACATTTTCTTTACACTTAATTTCAAGCTGTTGACGGGCAAAATGGGCGGTGATATAATGAGTTCGAATTCAGGATGGGCGGCTATGCTGCTTTTCTTGAAGGATATAGCTAACGAAGTTGGGTTAAAAAACAGGGGAAAGAGGCATGACCCAGCTTTGTATTTGTCAATAGGCCAAATTCCCCAAAAATAATAAACGAGGAGGATTTGAGAGTTATGAGGAATCTCAAGAAGCTAATGGCGGTTATACTGACAATCGCAGTAGTATTATCATACGCTATAATACCGTCATTCGCTGCCAGTATGACAGATGCCCAGATAGTAACGACTCTCGGTATGATAGAAGGTACTGGACAAGGCGTTACTGACGAATATCTGGCATCAACACCTCAGAGATATCAGGCAGCAAAAATGTTCCTTGTATTGCTGGGCTTATATGAAGAAGCTCTCGATTATGAAGGAACAGCTAATTTTGCTGACGCTGAGGAATTACAGTGGGTAGAAGGCAGAAATATGCTGGCTTACCTGTGGGCTAATAAGGATCTCGGTTTTGCCGGTTATCTCGACGGAACATTCAGACCTTATGTGCCTATCACAGCTCAGCAGTATTACAAGCTCGTTCTCACTGCATTAGGATATCAGCAGGATGTAGACTTCAGCTATGACGAAACACTTGAGTTCGCAGCTGACCTTGGCTTGGGCGCAGTAGCAGACGCAGATCCGTTCACAATTAATGATCTTGCAACAGCTACAGTAGAAGCTCTTACAACTAAAGTAAAGGGCTCTAGCCAGACCCTTATAGCTAAGTTAGTTGAAGACGGCGTTGTAGATGCTGAAGTTGCTGAATTAACAGGCATTTATAAAGCTCCGGTTAAGGAACTTGCTGTTGAAGACGTTGAAGCTGACAACCTGATTCAGATTAAGGTTACTTTCAACGATGCAAGCCTGTTGGATGCTGACAAGGCAGAAGATGTTGGCAACTACAAGTTAGTTAATTCTGACGGCGACACTGTAGAAATTGCTGATGCAGCAGTTAAAGGTAATGTTGTTACATTAACTCTGAAGGCAAGCCGCAGCCAGCAGGATAAATTAGAGCTCACAATAAAGGATAAGATACTGCCGAAGGCAGCTACCTTTGATGTTCAGTTCCTTGATACTACAATCCCGACAGTTGTTGGTGCAGAGGTAGTAGGTAACGATACAATTAAGGTTATATTCAGTGAGCCTATGGAAACTGCTTCTCTCGAGGATGAAGCTAACTATGAAGTAGACGGCGGAGACCTCTACATTGCAAGCGTTACTGCAGTTAACAACGGAACAGAGGCTAATATTGAGCTCTACTCTGATTTAGAGGAAGGCGAAGTTAGCGTTAAGGTTAAAGCCGGTGTTGAAGACTACGCAGGTTTCGGCGTTATTCCGAAGACTGTTACAGTAAAAGTAGTTGAAGATAAGGAAGCTCCGTATGTAGTTGGATACAAGGATGCTACACCGAACGGTATTACCTTAATATTCAACGAAGATATTGAAATTGCAGATGGAGACGCTGACAATTTCTATCATACTAATACCAATAACCCGGTAGATGCTGATGTAACAAATGCTGATGTTGATGGTAAATACCTGAAACTGAAGTTCACAGACAACAATCTGCCTGAAGGCACAGCATATGTTTACATTGCTAAAGGTGCAGTAAATGACCTTTGGGACAACAAGAACGCTAAGATCCAGGTTAAGGTTGAAATCGAACTCGATACAACCAAACCGGTTCTTGATAAGTTAGAAGTAATTGCTCAAGACGAAATACTCTTAACGTTCTCAGAAGACATTGCTGATGCAGATGAAGACAACTTCAAACTTCTTGACGAAAACGGCAAAGAAATAAAAGATATCATTGATGATGTAGACCCCAATGGTGACGAGATCACAATTAAATTTGACGAAGACCTCAATGGCGACTACACATTAGTAATTGAAGATCTCGAAGACCTTGCAGGTAATGTAATAGCTGACACAACCGTTGACTTTACAGTCGACGATATGGAAGCTCCGGTTCATTCTAACTTCACAGTAGTAGTTTACAAGGCTGGGCAATCCGGTCAGAAGATTAAAGTCAACTTCGGCGAAAAGATGGCTACTGAAGGCAAATATTCAGTAACTGACCTCGAAAAATATGCAATCGTAGTTAAGGGAGATCAGAACGATATTATCGAATTAGCTGACGCTAAATTTAAGAAGGATATAAAGATAACCGTTGTTGACGGCGGTAAAGCTGTTGAAATCAGCATACCGTATGCTCCTGCCGGCAAGACCAACAAAGTAGACGGATACAATATCAATCCGAAGGACAGAGATACAGATACAGATACACCATATGACTTGTTGAAGATTGCTCGTGTTGCTGACGCAGCAGGCAATTACACCAAGGCATACTCTGCTGATCTTCCGATAAATGGTCAAGGTGTTGTTAAGCTCAGCTCTGCTAAAGCTACAGCTAAGGATACAATCGTTGTTGAATTCAGCGATAGCTTCAAGACATTTGATTCAGACGATATCGAGCTGTACAAAGGTTCAGTAGCTGCAGCTAACAAGATTGAACCTGCTAAGAAGAAGACCAGCATTAACAGTGATGGTAATACAGTAGTTACATTTACTCTGATGTCTGATGACAAATTAGGCACTGATGCTAAGCTTGGCGATCAGTTAATCTTTGTAAAGACTAAAGATGAACCCGCTTCAGTTAACAAATATGGTGAAAAACTGGAAGGCGGGGTAGAAGTTCCAGTTGCAGACAAGATTGCTCCTGAATTGGCTAAGAGGCCTGGTAACAAGGGCAAGGATGTCGCCGATGTAATAGGCTATGTATATGATGCTGCTTATCTGGATGACGATCTGGAACTCGACAGTTACCCTAAAGACACTTACTACAATTTGGTAGTATTGACCTTCACAGAAAAAATCGATGCTACAACAGTTGCAAGAGACGACTTCACAGTTGAAAAATTCACAGTTGGCAAGTGCGTAGTAAACGGTAACAAGATCATACTTGTTCTTAAAGCTGGCACTGACACATTCAAGGATGGTCTTGATGTAACTCAGAAAGCCGGTATTAAGGATATGGCAGGTAATGAAGTAACAGGAATTGATGTCGAAATTGCAGATATAATCTATAAGACATAAGATCAGTGATTATAAAGAAGCCCGCCTCTAGCGGGCTTCTTTTTTGATATTTTCTGTCTATTATTTGTTGACATCCTGCTAGTCATCATATAAAATAACCATGTCACGTTCACAGATTGAACAAAAGTGGGGTCAGACGCAATGAAACAATTCAATAGTAAGTGGTATGCACTGTTTGTCATGACAGGCCAGGAAGAAAAAGTAAAGCAACGCCTGGAATACCGCTTTCAGGATACCTTACGAATAGTAGTTCCCAAGAGAAAACTGAGAGAGAGAAAAAACGGAGAATGGCATACGGTTATTCGTTCCCTGTTTCCCGGATATGTGCTTGTAAACGGTGATATAAATACGGATGTGTATTACAGGCTTAAAGGTGTCCCTGATCTTTATAAGCTGCTCATGTATGGAAATGAACCTGCAGCGATAGACTTATATGAAATGGAAGTAATTAACCGTTTAATATGCAGCAATGAGACAATCGGGTTTTCAAGCCTGCTTGTTGAAAACGGAAGAGTTATTGTTGTAGATGGTCCCCTGGTATCAATGGAAGGAAGGATAGTCAGTATTAATCAAAGAAAAGGCAGGGCTAAGGTTAACTTATCCTTTATGGGAGAGCAAAGAATAGTGGAATTAGGCATCAACATGCTGCAGCCGGCTTAATAATTAGAACGCTTTACTGAATTTTAAGTTTAAATAATGTCTATGAAGTAAAAGAAAGTACCGAAAATTTAAGAAAAATGTACTATTGAGAAACGTGGATATAATGGCATATAATAGACAAGGCACTTATATATATTATATAAACCGTAATAATCAGGAGGACAGCAAAGTGGAGGAGATATCTTTAAGGGAATTAATTGAAAATATACTACGTGGCAAATGGATTATCGCTGTTATTACATCACTGTCTGTTTTGGCGGCAGGGATATGGAGTTATTTTATTCTTGAACCTACATATGAAGCAGAAACAATGCTTATGGTAACACCATTGACATTAAAAAATCAGACACAGGAATCTGGAAGTATAGAAGGGATAGTTTCAACTCTTACCAATTACCCTGTTATGACACTGGATACGTATAAGGAACAGGTTATGGCCCCTGAAGTTCTTCAATATGTCAGATCTGAGGCAGGTCTTAATGACTTTTCGTTAACTCATATAAAGGAACTTTTAACAGTGGAATTGATTAATAATACAAACATACTAAAAATAAAAGCAAAGTTTACTGATCCGAATACTGCAGCAAATCTTGCTAATTTAACCAGTGAACGTTTTTCAGATTTTGTTACTGAAACAGGCAAAAAGCAGGCGGAAGCTGCCGCCGAATTTATAAAACTGGAGATGGAGAAGGAAAAGGAGGCGCTTGACAAGGCCTCAGAGGAATTAAAAAGGTTCCTGTCACAGCCGCGAGGGCCGGAAGAACTACATCAGGAACTGAACTCAAAGTTGCAGCAGCTTACTTTGTTTAAAACTGAACTTGCACAAATATTAATTAATAAAAGAGTAGCGGAAGGGAAACTTGTCAAAGCCCAGGAACTGCTGGAGAACACTCCTAAATATATAGAAATAGAAAAATCTGTAATAGAAGATGATGTACTGGCCGGCATTATTCAGGAAGAAACCAGCCAAACTACCATAGAAACAGCTTCACTCAAAATGACTGAACAAAGCATAAATCCGGCGTATACGGAACTTATGAATCATGTTAATATTCTCAACATTGAGGTTGCAGAGTATGATGCCCAGTCAAAAAACTTGCAGACAATGATTGACGTAAGGCAAAAGGAAATTGAAATATTACAGTCAGAATATGCCGAAAAGCAAAAAATTTATGAAGAGCTTGTACTGCAGCAAAACTTGATAAAACAAACTTACGAGGCATACCAGACAAAGTATAAAGAAGCGACTATAAAACAAACAGCGGACCTTGGCAGATCAAGCATAATTGTTGTGTCGCAGGCCATACCTCCAAGAAAGCCAATCGCCCCGAGGAAAATACTTAACATGGGAATTGCTTTTGTACTAGGAATTATGATCAGTGTATTTATAGTACTTTTCAAGGCATATTGGGAAGACACCGGCACTCAAATGAGGTATAATAATAAAGAAAAGGAAAATGCAAATGAAGGTGCAGTTGCAAGTATAGCACAGGAGATGTAATATAATAGTATAACATAATACCAAAGTAAAAGCGCGGCAACGGATAATGTACCAGGGAGGATATAATGGCAGGAAAAAAAGCTACTGGCAGAAAATTTGTGCAAAAAAAGGAAGACATAAAAAAGCAAGTACCGGGAAAAGAAAATACGAAATTGTTGGAAATACTGCAAACAGTTTTATTTATTGGTGTACTTATAGCCATCTTTTATCCCCCATACCTGAGGGGTTTGTTTTTTGAAAGGGAGCTCCTTTGGGCTGAAATTATAGTCTTTGTATTGTTCACTTTATACTGGATTTTAAAGAGCATGAAAAAAGACGGCGTATTCTTAAAAACCCCGCTGGACTATGCCGTACTGGCATTTTGTGCCGTTTATTTCATTGCCATGATTGGAGCGGCTTCATTCAGGCTGGCCTTTATAGAATGGCTCAAGTACTGCATGTTTTTTGCCGTATTCCTCATGGTTTCGGATTTTGCAAACACCCACAGAAAGAGAATGACATTTTTATGGATATTGGCCGTATCAGGGACAGGGGTTGCTTTGCTTGGTATAGACGGGGCAGCCGGTGAAATTATTGCAGGAAAATTTAATAACTTTTTTAAAGTAATACTAGGTATTGATTATGATGTCTTTTTTGGGCTTTTTGTGAGCAACCGTGTTTTTTCCACCATGCAGTATCCCAATGCTCTTGCGGGTTTCCTGATGGCTATTTTCTTTGTAATATTGGCTATAATTGCAGGCTCCGAAAAACCATGGCAAAAAACTATCGCAGGATGCCTTGGATTTATTCTGATGGAAACTTTTATTCTCACCTTAAGCCGCGGCGCTTACCTGGTATTTGGCATTGCTGTCATACTGTATTTTATAGTGCTTCCCAAAGGAACCAGGATAAGGAATATGGCACTTATGGTTCCACCAGTGGCAGTATCAGCCCTTGTATATTTAAAATTCCAGGATTATATCGCCCGGGAAATGATATCCCATATATGGCTTGCCGTTGCAGCGGGAATCATTGCTACCGGTATTTTAATGCTTGTGGTACACTTAGTGGCATCCTTCCTGGAGAGGCTCAGCTGGAAAGCTTATGCTGTTGCGTTTTCAATAATCCTGTTTGTGGGGATTGCAGGAGCCATATATGTTTTAACGGCATATGAACCGTTAACTTTGATGGAACCGGAAAGTGTAACCCGCTCGGTTTCGCTGAAACCGGGTGAATATACGCTCGCACTTGAAATGGATGCAGAAAACAAAGGGGACAGGCCTTATGCTGCAAATATAAGAGTAGCAAGCCTTACTGAAGAAAATATACTTTTTGGCGGAAGCACGGTTTTGATAAATGAAAATATTGTGTCTACTAACGGGATAACTAAAGAACAATATACATTTACTGTGCCGGAGGAAAGCAGGATTGTTAATTTAGTTATACGAAACGGTTATGAAGACACTTCTGTTACAGTAAACAGTGCAAGAATTATATATAATGACAATAGTAAATTTGTTAAGGATATAAAATTTGCATATAAATATATACCGGAGAACATAATAAGAAGGTTCCAGGGCTTTTTCAGTAGCAAAAGTTTCCTGCAAAGAATTGTATATTATAAAGACGGCCTCTCGTTATTTGCTTCAAACTGGTTCAAAGGAGCAGGAGGAGGGGCGTGGTCCCTTTTATACTTCCAGCACCAGTCATACCTTTACTGGTCCACACTTGCCCACAATTTCTGGCTTCAGCTTGCAATTGAAACAGGCATACTGGGTATTGGCGCTTTGGTGTATTTCTTGCTGGTCTTTTTTGGGCTTTATTTAGTAAAGAGAAATGTACAGGATGGCGAGAACAGCAACAGCCATGTTATCAGGGCTGCCCTCTTTACATCCGCCCTGGCCCTTTTAGGCCATTCTGCTATAGACTTTGACTTGTCCCTTACCTCTATTTTCCTAGTCCTGTGGGTGGTTATCGCTGTATTCAACTCATATTACAGGCATGACGGCTCATGGAAAGTTAAATTGAGTAAGAAATCAAATATTGGCGGCAATGCCCCAGATGGAAAATCCTTAAAGATCTTGAAAAAGCTTAATATAAGGTCGTTCAATACATCACCGGCTGTCATGGTGGTTATCTCAATCGCAATCCTGGTAGTACCGGTTTTAATGAAAGCTGCATCCATATGTGCTGAAGAAGCGATATATTTATATAACATCGGGTTCCAGGACGAAGGGGCAAAGCTGATGAAAGAGGCAGTTGGGCTTGAACCGTTCTCGCCCATGCATAAAATTGATTATGCAAACATGGTGCTGAATAAAGAACATGACAACAAGGAGTTAGTAGAAGCTATAAAACAGATAGACAAGGCAGAAAGACAGAGCCGTAATGACGCCGAACTGCTTACGGATGTAGCCGTACTTTACTCCAATATAGGATGGTATGACAGGGCCATGGATGCCATCAACCGTACCACTGTGTTAAGACCATTATGGGAAGGGACATGGCAGCAGAAAGCAGCAATTAACTATAACATTGCCATGTATCTTTTTGGTAAAGGTGAAACGGGAAAAGCCATGCCATACGTGAATAATACTGTCAATATAATCAATGAAGCAAAGGCTGCCAATGAATCAAACATGGACCCATTCATATTTGAAGTAAACACCATGTCCATGATAGAAAAGATGCAGTATATAATAAAAGAAAGAAATGTAAATCCTGAATTCGTTGTGTTTTATAATATTCCCTCCATGGACGTAAATGCGGATGGAATACCTGACCAGTGGACCATAGTAAATGCGGGAGACTTGTCAGTTACGGCAGAAGGAGACGCCATGACAGTGAGCAATGCCTCGAAGGGCCAGTATTTAAGAAGCAGGAAGCTTATACTCGAGCCTGGAAAACCATACAGTGTATATATAGAAGCTGAAGGATCTCCTGTTTCAGTTGCAGTAGCTGTAAACGGAATTACGGATAAAATGTCCCTGGAAGCTGATAACGGGGTATACAGCCTTGAGTTTACAGCGCCCGATGAACCAGGCGACAATGTTTACATGAAATTGTTTATTGAAGGAGAATTACGGATAGACAAGCTCATGGTCAGGGAAATCAGAAGGAAAAAATAAGTAAAGCCGGTATAAAAAAATATATATACCAATTGTAATTTATTGCCAATGCTAATATAATTAAAATTAGCTTGACATTTAATATTACATGTAAAAGGGGGCGATTTTAGTGAAAAAACTGTTTTGCTGATTCTTGTGGTATGCTTCTTTATTGTACAAGCCTTCTCGGGAATAGTCTTTGCAGACAGCAGGGACCTGAAGACAGTGGCAGCGGAACTTAACAGTCTTTCCGATGCGGACAAGGGTATTATCTTAAAGAACCTGTGGGATTTTGCTGTTGCAGAAGCCAGCGATGGCAGCCCTGTTGGTGTGGATACTATTTATAACAAGATCATGGATGAGCTTACTCTTATAGGGAAAGCAGATCTTGTTGCAGACAGCTCCACTCCAGGTGATGGAAAGCTTGCAAGCCATTCTCTCAGGACAATCATTCAAAAGCTTGTTAATAATAAAGCAGTAGTTACCAGTTACTATAACATATACAGGGATATAATAACGAGGGATTGGATAAGGCCAATTCTTGGCTTGGATGACGGTGCTACTGAAGGAGAAGTATTGGTAGCTTTTCTTAACCAGTCCGTAGAAGTATTTACCTTAAATTCAAGAAATGAATTTGTGCGTTATGGTGATGTGGCTGCACGCCTGGGCAACAAATTTTGGTGTGGACAGCAGGTTACTTGAGCTTATTCTGGAAATAAACCTTAACCAGAAAGTGGATGAAGTTGCAGAAAAATTAAACCGGAATATGGACCAGTATAACATCAGCCTGGAAGATGCCATATTTATCCTGGAACTCTATAACCTCTATAAGGAGCCGACAATTGATACTGGAGGACCCAGCGGACCCAGTGGCCCCGGCGGTACTGGTGGAGGTGCGCCGGTAGATATCATAATTGATGGCGCCAATGAAATCGGGGATATTATCGCCGGTGAAAAGGTTGACCAGGAAGCTGCCGAAAAGATAGCAGAAATAATAGACACCATAAGCGGTCACATTGAAGGAAAAACTGACCGGGCTACAGCTTCCAACGCGGCTTCCGTGGCATTGGTCATCAAGAATGCTGTGGAAGCGGCAGAAAAATCGGCAGATGAAGGTGTCAAGGCTCAAATCATTGCCAAGGCAGCTGAACTTATAGGAAAAGTGGCGGCAGCAGCTGCAAACATAACCGACGCCCAGAGTTCCTATGATGCAGCAATGGCATTAAGCGAAATGATTGGCAATATCGGAAATACCCCAGCAGGCCCCAGGGATATGACAACGGTAGTTGCAACAGAAGTAAATAACGCGGTAAAAGCGGTGGACAAGCTTATTGACAATATTACCGATAACAGTAAAGCTGTAAATATTGTTAATGAAGTGATTGAATCTACAGGCAAGGTTATTGGCAATACTGAAAATGCAGGTAAAGCTAATATTGACATAAGAAAAGCTGTTATTGAAACTGCCGGTAAGGTAGTGGAGAGAATAGGTAGTGTAAATTTGACTGCCCAGGTTGATGACGGCGTTGCATCGGCTAAAATAGACAGTGCTTCATTAAGTGCGATACTTGCAAAAGCTGAGGATGCTGCAAATACTGCAACGGCATTTAATAATATGCTGAGTGAGAACGGTATAAAGGGCACTGTTGAATCAAAGATAAAACTGGATATTGAAGCAGAGGCCGAAGACGTAAAAGTAGAATTGCCTGCGGCACTTTTGTCAGATGTAAAGAGTAGTGGTATTGATAAAGTAGTGTTTGCCTCAGGAGTTGCTTCGCTTACTGTTGAGCCGGATTTCGTCGATATTGAGGATGAGGCTTCAATTATAATCCAGAGCAGAAAAGTTGACACCTCAACCCTTGAAGGATTGTCAGAAGAGCAGGAACAGCTCATAGAGGCAGGTACGCCGGTTTATGACTTCAATGTAATCCTCATGGATGCTTCTGGTAATGAGACTCTCATCAGCAACTTTAACAAGAAGGTTACCGTTTCCATACCTTATACGTTAAAGCGCGGAGAAGACCCGGATAATATCACGGTTCTTTACCTGGCAGATGACGGCACTGTAAAGAACATGTCTGGTAAATACGATCCGGATACAGGAATGGTAGTATTTGAAACCATCCATTTCAGCAAATACATCATTAAGTCAATAAAAGTAACCTTCAGCGACATTAAGCCGAATTTCTGGGCAGCTTCATATATTGAGTCCATGGCCGCCAAGGGAATAATCAGCGGCAGACCTACCGGCATATATGACCCGCAGGGCAATGTGACAAGGGCTGAATTTGCCAAGATGGTAACGGTTGCCATGAACCTGGTGGATGAAACCCTTAAGTCTAATTTCAGTGATGTTCCTGCTGACGCATGGTATGCTCCATATGTGGCTTCGGCTGAAAAAGCGGGAATTATTACAGGTTATACTGACGGCACCTTCAGGCCCGATGGGCTCATAACCAGGGAAGAGATGGCTGCTATTATATTCCGGGCTTTAGGTGAAGACGCTCCCAGAAGGATATATGATTTCCTGACATTTGATGATAACAATAATATTGCCACATGGGCCAGAACGGCAGTAGCAGCAGCGGTAAGGGATGGCATCATAACAGGAAAACCTGGCAACATGATGGATCCCAAAGGAAAGACCACCAGGGCAGAAGCAGCAGCAATTATATACAGGATGTTTAATTATTGATATGCAAGAGCTTTTGATGAAAAAGGGCGGTAAATTGCCGCCCTTTTTATTTCACCTTAATATTGATTTTACGACGTTATATTGATTATGATGCCATATAATAACATTTTATACCAAATTGTTACTTTTAAAAGTTGACACAATAATATTCCTGGTATATAATTTACTTGTTCAAATGCTGAACAAGAGAAGATTCGCCGTTATATCAGGCGGTGTTTCGGCCCGCCCGGATGTAACCGATGGTCATAGCTGAATGTGGAATTGAACCCTATGAGGTTCAATATAGCAGAGCTATGCCTTTTTTTATTTATCATATTTTCCAGGTGCATATATGAGCGAAATTGATGTATTAAGACAAATAGAACAGAATAGTACATCTACACAGCGTGATATAGCAAAAAACACCGGCCTTTCCCTGGGTATGGTTAACATACTGCTTAAACGCCTTGTGAAAAAAGGCCTTATAAAGATGGAGAGGCTTACACCCAGAAAAATCAAGTATATACTTACCCCTGAAGGTATTAAGAGATTAACTACAGTGACGTACAGCTATATTGTGTCTTCGATTAATTATTTAAACCGGTTGGAAGGCGTCATTAATGAGGTTATTGAAAGGTATGAGGGCAAGAACATAATGCTGTACGGAAAGAAAGATGAGGTATTTAGTGTATTAAAATCAAAGCTGGACCATCATGGCACAGAGTATATGGTGTTGAATAACTTGGAAGAAATTCATAAAATATTAAACAAGAATCAAGATGGGAATAGAGTTGTTATAACATGGAATCCCGAATGTTGTGAAGAACTTGAGAAAAAGAATATACAGTACTTCTGTTTATTAGATAAGTTATGAAAAAGGTAATTATTTATATAACCATTTTTATAGTTGTAGCATTGGCAGTAGGCGTTTATGTGCTGAATATGGTTGGAAATAAACTTCTTGATGTGGCTATTGAAAGCATGACAGACATACCGGAATTAGATTTATTGGATGAAGCGGAAATAGAAGACGTTTTAAAAGAAACTCCGGAAGATGACATAGAAATAGAACCCACAGAAGAGCATGTTGAAATAGAAGAGGTAGAAGAACAGGATAAAATTGATACACCGGTAGCAAAGGAATCTGGAACAGAAGAAAATACTGTAATAAATAATACTGATTCAGGTAAACCAGCTTCAGAAGTAGTTACTGCATTAAATGATGAAGAGAAAGGTAATGCAGAAAGAAATAACGGTAGTAATAAGCTTAGTAATTCTAGTAAGACTGAAAACGTGGATAATAGCAGGTCTGAAGACATTTTTGTTGAAGAAAAACATGATAATATAAATCAAGGGCAAGCGAAAACAGATAAAGGTGAAGATAAAGAAAATAATGTAAAGTTACCTGCATTTACAGTTGATGACATAGAGGCAATAAAAAACCGCGTGACAGTGGAAGATAGAATAAAAGCGGCGTTATTGGTTTTACGTAAATTATCGCCAGGAGATATAGCATTGCTTAAGTCCATGCTCAAAGGCGGCATAAGTGTAGAGGAAAAGGAACAGGCTAAACAGCTAGTTTATTCAAGGTTTAATGATGAGGAAGTACAGCAAATAAAGGAGATATATAGAAAATACATCAGATAAAATTAGCAGCTTTTTATATGGGGGGTCATCATGTCTTATTTAAAAATAAAAAGGTTATCAGATATAGTTCTCTCTTTTCTAGCTCTTCTTATACTGTCTCCCATATTTTTGATTATAGCCGTAGCTATAAAAATAGACTCAAAAGGCCCGGTACTGTTTAAGCAAAAAAGGGTTGGAATCAATAAGAGTCATTTTAACATGTTAAAATTTCGTACCATGAGAATTGACACACCTAAAGATACACCGACCCATTTATTGGAGAATCCTGAACAGTGGATAACAAGGGTGGGGAAGTTTCTCCGGAAGACAAGCCTAGATGAACTACCCCAGATTTGGAACATACTAGTTGGACATATGAGTATTATCGGTCCCCGGCCGGCACTTTGGAATCAATATGATCTTATTGAAGAAAGAGACAAGTACGGTGCTAATGATATTAGACCTGGGCTTACGGGATGGGCGCAGATTAATGGCAGGGACGAGCTCCCTATTGATGTAAAGGCAAAGTTTGACGGGGAATATGTTGAGAAGTTAAGTTTTAAAATGGATACCAAATGCTTTTTTGGAACTATCATTAGTGTATTGAAACATGACGGAGTTGTTGAAGGCGGAACAGGTAGATTGGAGAAAGAAACATCGTATAAGGAGACTATTTCAGGATGAAAAGAATACTTATTACTGGGGCCAACAGCTACGTTGGGACAAGCGTCGAGAAATGGTTGAACAAGTATCCGGATAAATATCATGTAGATACAGTTGATATGATAGGAGATGGGTGGAGACAGAAAGATTTTTCCGGTTTTGATGTTGTGTTCCATGTGGCTGGAATAGCACATGTATCTTCTGATCCGAAAATGAAAGAACTATATTATAGAGTGAATCGTGATTTAGCAATAGAAACTGCTAAAAAAGCAAAGTCTGAGGGAGTTAAGCAGTTTATTTTCATGAGTAGTATTATAATATACGGTGACAGTAGAGGTTCAAATTGGGTTATTGATGGAAATACTAAAGCAAATCCCAGCAATTTTTACGGAGACAGCAAGTTACAAGCAGAAGAAGGTATAAAGGTTTTAGAAGGTGAAGATTTCCAAGTAGTTATTCTAAGGCCTCCAATGATTTATGGTAAAGGTTCAAAAGGCAATTATTCAAAACTTGCTAAAGCAGCAAGAATTCTACCTGTATTTCCTGATTTCAATAATGAACGCAGTATGCTTCATATTGATAACCTTTGCGAGTTTGTTCGTTTAGTGATAGATAATGAAGAAAGAGGAACCTTTTTTCCCCAGAATGCTGAGTATGTTAAGACAAGTGAAATGGTTAGGCTTATTGCAGAGGCTCATGGTAAAAAGATAAAGTTAGTTAAAATATTTAATCCATTATTAAGATTAATGTTTGATAAAGTAAATATTGTAAATAAGGTATTTGGTAATTTAGTTTATGATAAATCATTGAGTGAATATGATAAAGGGAATTATAGAATAAGAAATTTTCAAGAGTCTATTCTTTTAAGTGAGATATAACGAAAGAGAGAGGTATATTTTGAAGAAGCATATTTTAGTTATATCGCAATATTTCTACCCCGAGCAATTTCGAATAAATGATATTTGTACCGAATGGGTAAAGAGGGGATATAAAGTAACAGTTGTAACAGGTATTCCCAATTACCCTCAAGGGAAGTATTATAAAGGATATGGTATATTTAAGAAAAGAAGAGAAGTTTATAACGGTATTGAGATTATTCGGATTCCTCTTATACCAAGAGGAAGAAATGCTGTTATGCTTGTAATGAACTATCTGTCATTTGTTGTATCAGGTTTATTCTGGAAAATGTTTACTAGAATTAAGGCGGATTATGTATTTATATTTGAAGTTTCCCCTATGACCCAGGCTTTACCTGGGATATGGTACGCGAGTAAAAGAAAGATACCTTGCTATTTATATGTACAAGACCTTTGGCCTGAGAATGTTGAGATTATTACTGGTATAAAAAGTAAACTAATAATTGGACCTATTGGTAAGTTGGTAGAATATATTTATTCAAGATGTACCAAAATTTTTACTACATCAAGAAGTTTTGTAAGATCTATAAATGAACGAGGAGTCCCATTAGAAAAAATTGAGTATTGGCCACAATATGCCGAAGATTTTTACAAGCCTTTAGACAAAACTTATGTTGAAGAAATTCCTGCTGATGATACTTTCAATATTATATTTACCGGGAATATAGGTACTGCACAGGGATTAGATATATTGCCAAAGGTTGCTTTATTATTAAAAAAGAAGAATTTGCAAAAAGTGGTTCGATTTAATATTGTTGGTGATGGCAGGTATAAAGGAGAATTACTTAAAATAGTTAATGATTTTGGATTGGAAGATATGTTTAATTTTATGCCAAAACAACCTGCAACACGTATTCCGGAACTTATATCAGCTTGTGATGCTGCATTTTTATGTTTCACAAATAGCCCAATTTTCGAAATGACTATACCTGCAAAGCTACAATCATATATGGCATGCGGTATTCCTATTATAGCTTCTGCTGGTGGTGAAGTAGTAAAAATAATAAATGAAGCTAATGCAGGAATATGTAGTCCGGCAGGAGATGTTGAAAAACTTGCTGAAATAATAACTAGACTGTCTAAGATGACAAAGGAACAACTTAAGCAGTTAGGAGTAAACGCCAGAGAATATTATGATAAAAATTTCAATAAGAACGCATTGCTTAATAGAATTGACAAGTATTTTGAAGTAAAGCAGCCATCTAAAAATGATCGAGCAAAGGAAGGAAAAGTATATGTTTAAAGACAAAACCTTATTAATTACGGGTGGGACTGGCTCATTTGGAAATGCAGTAATGAAAAGATTTTTAAATACAGATATAAAAGAAATTAGAATTTTTTCTCGTGATGAGAAAAAGCAGGATGACATGAGGCGTCAATATAAAAATGATAAGCTGAAGTTCTATATTGGTGACGTAAGGGATCTGCAATCAATAAAGAATGCCATGCATGGAGTTGATTATATTTTTCATGCTGCAGCTTTAAAGCAAGTTCCTTCATGTGAATTTTTTCCTCTGGAAGCTGTAAAAACTAACATATTAGGCACGGATAATGTACTTACTGCAGCGATTGAATATGGAGTGAAAAAGGTTATATGCCTTTCAACTGATAAAGCAGCATATCCAATTAATGCAATGGGTATTTCAAAGGCTATGATGGAAAAGGTCTTTATCGCTAAGTCTAGGACGGTAGATCCTGACAAAACCACTATTTGTGGAACACGTTATGGAAATGTCATGGCGTCAAGAGGATCTGTAATACCCCTATTCATAGAGCAGATAAAAAGCGGACAACCTTTGACAGTTACTAATCCAAACATGACAAGATTTCTGATGAGTCTTGAAGAGGCAGTTGAACTTGTTATCTTTGCTTTTCAAAAAGCAGAAGCAGGGGATATTATGGTGCAAAAATCTCCCGCTTCAACTATCGGTGATTTGGCTCAAGCCCTAAAGGAATTGTTTAATGTTGATAATGAAATAAAAATTATAGGTACCCGCCATGGAGAAAAGAGATATGAAACACTATTGACGAAAGAAGAGTATGTAAAAGCCATAGATTTGGGTAAATACTTCAGAGTCCCTGCTGATAAAAGAGATTTAAATTATGATAAGTATTTTATAGAAGGAGATCAGAAGCTTTCTACTGAAGTTGAATACAACTCTGATAATACTGAAAGGTTGAATATCGAACAAATAAAAGAAAAATTACTGACGGTTGAGTATGTTAGACAAGAACTGGAAAATTTTAAGGCCAGGAATCACAATAACTAAATCCGAAAGGCTGATCATTTTATGAATATTCTTGTAACAGGTGCAAAAGGTTTTATTGGTAAAAACCTAATAGCTGAGCTTAAGAACAGGCATTATAAAAATATATTTGAGTATGATATTGATACTGATCCCGTGTTGTTTGACTATTACTGCAAAGAAGCAGATTTTATCTTTCACCTTGCAGGGGTGAACAGACCTAAAGAGCAGTCAGAGTATATGGAAGGAAATTTTGGCTTTACCTCAAATATGCTTAATGTGCTTAAAAAACATAAAAATCATTGTCCTGTGATGATTTCGTCATCTATTCAAGCAGAACTGGATAATCCGTATGGAAAGAGCAAAAAGGCAGGAGAAGATTTGGTATTTAGCTATGGAAGGGAAACCGGAGCAAAAGTTTTGGTTTATCGCTTCCCAAATGTATTTGGTAAATGGTGTAGGCCAAATTATAACAGCGTGATTGCAACATTTTGCTATAATATTTCACATGATTTACCTATAAAAATAAATGACCCCAATACTGTACTGAAGCTTGTTTATATAGATGATGTAGTAAATGAATTGATCAATGGTTTAGAAAGTAGAGAAAACAGGATTGGTGACTTTTGTGAAGTCCCAGTGGTTTATACTGTTACCCTTGGTAGGATCGCTGAACTAATATATGCATTTAAGAAAAGCCGTGAGGAACGTGCGATTCCTGATATGTCCGATGAATTTACAAAGAAATTATACAGCACATACCTAAGTTATTTACCGAAAGATAAGTTTAGCTATGAGTTAAAAATGAATGTGGATAACAGAGGTTCATTCACAGAATTTATTAAGACTTTGGACAGAGGCCAGATTTCAGTTAATATTTCAAAACCTGGTATTATTAAAGGAAACCATTGGCATCACACTAAAAATGAAAAGTTTCTCGTGGTAAGCGGAAAAGGTGTTATTCGATTAAGAAGAATAGACTCGAATGAAATAATAGAGTATTATGTTAGCGGGGACAAGCTGGAGGTAGTAGATATCCCGGTAGGGTATACCCATAATATAGAGAATCTCGGAGATACAGATATGGTCACTATTATGTGGGCAAATGAACCTTTTAATCCTGAAAAGCTGGATACATATTATTTGGAGGTCTAGAAAAGTGAAAAGATTAAAGATTATGACCGTTGTAGGTACAAGACCGGAAATTATCAGGTTGTCAGCTGTTATTAATAAACTAGATTCGTCAGAGGCAATAGAACATATCCTTGTACATACTGGCCAGAATTATGATTATGAACTTAACGAGGTATTTTTTAAAGATTTTAACTTAAAGAAGCCTGATTATTTTCTTAATGCAGCCACGGGAACACCCGTTGAAACAATAGGGAATATACTTATTAAAATAGATCCTATTCTTGAAAAAGAGAAACCTGATGCTTTCCTGGTACTTGGAGATACAAATAGCTGCTTATGCGCTATAGCGGCTAAAAGAAGACACATTCCCATTTTTCATATGGAAGCTGGTAATAGATGTTTTGATCAGAGGGTTCCGGAAGAAACTAACAGAAAAATCGTCGATCATATAGCCGATATTAATTTAACCTATAGTGATATTGCAAGAGAATACCTTATAAGTGAAGGCTTACCTGCAGATAGAATCATTAAAACAGGTAGTCCAATGTTTGAAGTAATTAACTCAAAAAAAGAAGATATCGAAAAGTCAGATATACTTGAGAGATTAGGTCTTGAGGAGGAAAAGTACTTTGTAGTATCTGCGCATAGAGAAGAAAATATAAATTCGGAAACTAATTTTAATAATTTAGTCGAAAGTTTGAATGCAGTGGCAGAAAACTATAAGCTACCATTAATTGTAAGTACGCATCCTAGAACCAAAAAGATGATAGAAGAAAAAGGTATTCAATTTAATCCTTTAGTGAAAACAATGAAACCTTTAGGGTTTATTGATTATGTGAAGCTTCAGATAAAAGCGAAAGCAGTATTAAGTGATAGTGGCACTATAAGTGAGGAGTCTTCTATTCTTGGATTAAGAGCCCTTAATATAAGGGAAGCCCATGAAAGGCCGGAGGCAATGGAGGAAGCAGCGGTTATGATGGTGGGGCTCAAAAAAGAAAGAATCTTACAGGGGCTTAAAGTTCTGGAAACTCAAAAAAAAGATACATTAAGGATTGTTGGAGATTATACCATGCCCAATGTATCGGATAAAGTACTTCGTATAATTTTGTCTTACACTGATTATGTAAATAGGGTTGTTTGGGGGAAATAGACATTGCGGGTTTTGCAGATTAATTCTGTTTGCGGAGTAGGGAGTACGGGAAGGATTGCAACGGACATTCATAAAATGTTGGTTGAACAAGGTCATGAAAGCTATATTGCGTATGGCAGAGGTGTTCCCTATAATTGTGATGAGGCTATAAGGATAGGAACAAAACTTGACAACTATACACACGTAGCATTAACCAGAATATTTGATAAACATGGTTTTGGATCTAATAGGGCCACAAAAGAATTTATAGAAAAAGTTAAGTATATTGATCCTGATATTATACATTTGCACAATATTCACGGTTACTATATAAATATTGAGATTTTATTTGATTATTTAAAGAAAGCTAATAAGCCAGTTATCTGGACATTTCACGATTGCTGGCCATTTACTGGGCATTGTGCTCATTTTGACTATGTTGGATGTGATAAATGGAAAGCAGGATGTTATAATTGCCCTGAAAAGCGTAACTATCCAACCAGTGTATTTTTTGACAATTCAAAATTAAACTATACAAGAAAAAAAGAGATCTTTACTGGTGTAAAAAATTTGACTATTGTAACCCCATCAAGGTGGCTTTCTAAAATAGTAAAAGAGTCATTTTTAAAGGAATATCCTGTTAAGGTAATTAATAATGGAATTGATTTAGATGTTTTTAAACCGAGACCAAGCAATTTCAGAGAAAAATATAATATTCAGGATAAGTTTATTATTTTAGGTGTAGCTAGTGTTTGGAACAGGAGAAAAGGGCTAGAGTATTTTATAAAACTATCGGAAAAGTTAAACACTGATGAGGTAATAGTAATAGTAGGGTTGACGGAAAAACAAAAAAGCAAGTTACCAAAGAATATTATAGGAATAACTAGGACAAATAATGTTATCGAACTGGTTGAATTTTATTCAGCAGCTAATGTCTTTGTTAACCCTACATTAGAGGATAATTTTCCTACAACTAATTTAGAATCACTAGCATGCGGAACGCCTGTAATTACTTTTAATACAGGTGGTAGCGTTGAATGTATAAACGATAGCTGTGGAATAGTAGTTGAAAAAGGTAATTTTAGAAATTTAGTAAAAGCAATTAGTCAAATCAAATCAGGTAAGCCCAACGCTACCTTTTGTATAAATATGGCTTGTAGTTTTAGCAAAAGTATAAAATTTGATGAATATTTAAATTTATATTTACAATTTCGAGGTTGAATAGAAATGGTCAGAAGAAGTATAAGATCAAGTAAAATTAATTTCAAAAATTTAATCTATGCATATGTGTTTGCGTGCATAGTTTTGATTGGATGTGTTTCGATATTTCTAAATGTTGATGTCATAAATGTGCGATGGTCAATCATAATGACCTTTATAATTAATGGTATAATCATATTTTTTGAACTGTCAAGAAGTTCTAAATTGGGTTATAGTAGTAATTCAGAGCATGTAAGACGATATAGAGAGGATGTCTCATACCTTTAAAAGAAAAGGTTTCGGGTTTTAGTTCAGAAGAAGGTGGTTCAATATTAATGAGTTTAGGTACTCGGAAAGAATGGTTGCATTTTTTATCACAACAACGGAAGTTTGAGTAATAAGTATAGTCATGGTGTAGAAAAGTTGCTTTACCGCAAACTGGACAAGAAGGGTATTTCCCTTGATGTCTGGAACGACTATTGAAAGACGGATTATCAGGAGCAAACTATAATGATACCAGAAATTAAGACAGACAAAACGGCCAAAATAAGTTA
>ENA-UPSB01001061-UPSB01001061.1-bioreactor-metagenome-genome-assembly--contig:-NODE-1061-length-36023-cov-6.880560_pt1 | contig 36023 bp, 28 predicted proteins | sample MGYA00238182_ERZ773286 | MGnify/ENA primary metagenome ERZ773286 (study PRJEB29026, sample SAMN07631240) | bioreactor metagenome | isolation source: Switchgrass digestor | place: USA: Dartmouth...
CCGGCTTCACAGGTACGAGTCTTTGGTGTGACCCTGATGCGGGCGTAGGAATCGTGCTGCTGACAAACCGCGTACACGCTGGGAGGGCGTCCAACGCGGCGATCAGGCTCCGCCCCATGTTCGCGAACGCGGTGATGGCGGCAGTGGTTGAGTAGGGATGGAGCAGTCTTAGGACTGCGGACGGGGACAGCCGACAGCGCTTGACCGAAAGAAGTTGGCCAGATGGAGGAGTACCGGATGAACCTTACGCTGGAACAGAAAGTCGGACAGGTATTCATGTTCGGGTTCCCCTCAAGGGATCCTGAAGGAGCCGCCGAACTCGTGAAGGATCTACACGCCGGCGGGATCATCTACATGGCCCGCAATCTGGATACCGTTGAGCAGGCTGCGGACCTATCTAGGACCCTGCAAAACTGGGCTATGTCGTCGCCGCCGGGGATCCCCCTTTTTATCGCCGCTGACCAAGAAGGCGGCATCGTGGCCCGCCTTACGAAAGGGGTACCTCTCATGCCGGGTCCTATGTCCCTCGCGGCGGCATCCCTGGGCTTGACAAGCGTACGCCCTGACGAGGGTCCGGCCAGCACGTGTCCAGGCAAGAGTCCGGCAGGCGAGGAACTCGTCCGCCGCGCCTATTACTCCTCCGGCATTCAGCTCAGGGCCGCCGGGATCAACGTAAACCTCGCACCAGTCCTGGATGTGAACGACAACCCCGAGAACCCCGTCATAGGTGTGAGGTCGTTCGGGCAGGACTCGAAGCTGGTTTCAAGATACGGAGTCGAGGCCGTCAGCGGGATAATGTCGGCAGGAGTCATGCCTGTGGGAAAGCACTTCCCGGGGCACGGCAACACTTCAGTAGACTCCCATTTGGACCTTCCGGTCTTGCCGCATCCCATGGAGAGGCTCAATAACATTGAACTTAAGCCTTTCCGCGCGGCCATAGGAGCCGGAATCCCGGCCATAATGACCGCCCACATCGTGTTTCAAGCCATCGATCCCGAGTTGCCGGCGACCCTGTCAGAGAAAGTGCTGCGGGGCCTCCTCAGGAGGGACTTGGGGTTTAGGGGCATCATCATCACGGACTGCATGGAGATGGCAGCTATTGCAAAGGACCCAGGAACAGTGCGAGGCGCGGTCATGGCCCTGAAAGCCGGCGCTGACATTGTGGTCATCTGCCACACCAAGAAACTGCAGAGAGCGGCATATGAGGCGGTGCTGTACGCCGTGCGGTCCGGCGAGCTGCCCGAATCGAGACTGGACGAGGCGGTCGAGCGGATTCTGACTGTGAAGCGAAAACTCGGTCTGCCAAATCCCCTGCCGCCTAATCAGGCAACCTGCCCTGATTTCTGGACGTTCTCCAAGGAAGCTCACTTGGCGTCCATAACGGTTGTCAAGGACGAGAACCACCTCCTGCCGCTGCGCAAGCGGTCTCCGGAAGATGAGGCTCCACTGCGCGTGCTGTTGGCTTACGCCAAAGGAAGGCCAAACAGGCCTGGTACAAGCCCCCTCTCCCCTCTCGGCGAGTATCTCGCGCAAGAAGGGGTCACAGTCGAGGAGATCTACCTGGAGCCCGGTGCGCGGCAAGACGGAGGAGATCCCACCGAACAACTGGGTGGCGGCGCCCCCACCCAGCAACAGGGCGCGGGAGACCTCGGCCAACCGCGAGAGCGTGACAGCCTCGCCGGGCCACAACGCAGTAGCGAGCCGGCCACATTACCGGACCGTTCCCCGGACGTTCTATCGCGCGCAATCGAGAAAGCTGCCGCAGCCGACGCGGTGATCATCCTCACCCGCAACGCTGCGTCGGACGAAGCCCAGGTACTCAGGGCATCCGCTCTGGCTGCCCGGGACGTTCGCTGCATCCACGTGGCAACCGGAAACCCACACGACCTAAGGATAGTGAAGGGCGTCGGAACGTGCATTTGCACCTACAGCCATAAGCCGGAGGCGATGGAGGCCTTAGCCCAGGTACTCCTGGGATTGCGGCGCGCTACAGGGGTAGCGCCCGTAGAGTTTGACACGTAGTCATAACGCGCAGTTTGAGGAGACATAGCCATGTCTTTTGAGTCCTTACGCAAAAAGCCGGTGAGGCACATCGTCGGCCTAATGTCCGGAACGTCGGCCGACGGGATCGACGCGGTCTTGTGCGCCATCGAGGGGTTCGGAAAAGACTGCCGGGCGAGAATTCTTCATATGTCGACCCTAGACTACCCCGAGTCGATGCGCGGCGCCCTGGTGGGCAATCCGTGGGAGATGAACGCGGAGAGCGTGGCGCGCCTAAGTTTCCTCCTGGGGGAAATGCTGGCGGAAGCTGCTCTTAAATGCATCAGAGAAGCCGGATTCGCTCCCGTAGACATAGACCTCATTTCCTCCCACGGCCAGACTATCGCCCACTTTCCAGACACCAACCATCCCCTATTCCCGGTGCGGGCGACGCTGCAGATCGGCGACATCTCGGTCATCGCCAAGAGGACAGGCATAATGACTGCCGGGGACTTCCGCCCGTCCGACATGGCGGTCGGCGGACAAGGTGCCCCGCTGGTCCCCTATGCCGACTGGATACTCTTCCGAGACCCGGCCAAAGGCAGGATAATCCAGAACATCGGCGGGATCGGAAACCTGACCTACTTGCCTCCGGACTGCGATATGGACAGCGTCATCGCCTTCGACACCGGACCTGGAAACATGATGGTTGACATGCTGGCCTCTATCATTTCCGGAGGGCGCGAGACGATGGATAGGGACGCCAAGATGGCCGAAGCCGGCGAGGTCGACTCTAAGCTCCTGGACTACCTGCTGAGCGAGCCTTACTACAGCGTTCCTCCGCCGAAATCCACGGGAAGGGAGCTTTTCGGCCGAGATTATGTCAATCGCATCCTTGAGTTCGCCAACCCGGCAAACGAGGCGCAGTATTTGAGCGTCATCAGGACAGTGTCGGAACTGACCGTCCGATCGATGGTGGATTCGTACCGGGCTTGGGTGTTTCCGCGCGGCCCCGTCCACGAAGTGATAGTCGGAGGCGGAGGAGCCCTCAACCCCTACTTCATGCGGCGCCTCAGAGAGGAACTGCCCGGTGTGAGCGTGCAGACCCACGATCAAGCCGGCATACCGTCCAAAGCCAAGGAAGCGCTGGCTTTCGCTATCCTAGGAAACGAGCTGCTCGGAGGGGTACCCAACAACATTCCGGGAGCGACAGGAGCCTCCCGTCCCACTATAATGGGAAAAGTGGCGTTTCCCTGATAGCGGAGAGTCCAGAAGTCGGAGAGCGAAAGAGGTTCGAATCCATTGAGGCCGGGCGACATTTACGAGGAAGTGAAAGACCTAGAGCATCTACGAACCAAAGTGCTGGGACGACCCTTGTTGATTACCGAAGACACCGCTTCCACCAACGACGACGCGAAACTGCTGGCAGATGAAAACCTACTCGGGCACGGCGCGGTCCTCTTGTCGCGGACCCAATCGAGAGGAAAGGGCAGACTGGGAAGGCGATGGGCTTCCCCACGAGGCGGCGTCTTCATGTCGATCATCCTCCAACCCGATCTGCCCCCGGCGCAAGTGCCGGGCTTGTCTTTGGCGGTAGGGTACTCTGTCGCGCGCGCCCTTAGAGAAAGCTTCGACCTAGACGCCAAGATCAAGTGGCCCAATGACGTACTGGTCTCCGGACGCAAGATCTGCGGCGTACTCTGCGAGATGAAGGCGGAACAGGACCGGGTCCACTACGTGGTGGCAGGAATAGGCGTGAACGCGAACCTCCGTCCTGACGACTTCCCACCGGAGGTCAAGGATACCGCGACGTCCCTTGCCGCGGAGCTGGGACATAACGTGGACCAAGACCTCGTTGTCGCAAGCATCTTAAATTACTTTGAGCCGGTATACGAAGAGTACGTCCAAAGAGGTTTGACGGACCTAGCTGGTCACATAACCTCTGTGGCCGCGTACTTAGGCGAGAGAGTTGTCGTTCATAACCGGACTCTCGGACCCGGATCCCAAGGCCCTGAAGCAGCAAGACTACACGCGACCGGATCGGTGAGCCCTCAGATTGTCTCAACAGAAACAGGCCAAGAAGGCGTGTTTGTGGGCATTGATGAAAGCGGTAGGCTACTCCTAGACATGGATGGCGTCACTAAGGCTTTTGACGTGGGAGACGTGTCGCTGCGTTCTGTTTGATGGCTGGTTTCCCTGGCGATACCCGTCTGCACCCCTCAAAGCACGTCCAGTAGGGCTCATCGGAGCCTAGCTATCGGTGAAACGAAAAACCCCCGGTTCCCCGGGGGTCATGATGGTTTCATTCTTGGGCTTGGGACTGCCCAATACGCCAACTACCTACAAGTGCAGCATCGTAAGCGCGCCGCGGTAGGCCATCAGGTAATCCGGACCCGTGTACTCCACCGTTACGGGGTCTACCCTCACCGCACCGGGCATAATCGAAGCCGCGTCGGCTTTGGCTGAGGCACGGAACTGCAGCCTGACAGTCGCCGGAGCTGGTGCGGGAAGCGGTTTGTACGAGCTCAGATTGCTGAGGGCTCTTTGAGCAGCCTCCTTAATAAGGGCACGCGCTTTCACGGGATGAATACCCATGGCCGCGGTCTGGCTGCGAGGCTCCTTCACCGCAACGGTCTCCACGGTTCCAAGCAGGTCTTTGGCCTCTTGGCACACTTCGGTGTCGCCGGAAACGAGGACTACAGGAACACCGTAATAGGCCGCCATCAAGGCGTTCATCCCCGTCTCCCCCATTACCTTCCCGTTCACGAAGTAATTCTGGACCTGCAAGCTGTAAGTGTGATTGAGGATTCCGGAAGACAGGCACCTGGAATGGTAACCGATGAAAAATGCCGCGTCGAAAGTGGAATCGAGACACTCAACCATGCTCATCGGCTTGCCTCCGCCAGATACAAGCAGGGCTTCAGGATGGAGTTCCTCAGGCAGGATGTTACGGCCGCCATCGTGGGAGTCCGTCACGACTATCTTGGTCGCCCCGGCAGCCAAAGCTCCCTCGATAGCAGCGTTGGCTTCCTGCGTCATATACTTGCGGAACACTTGGTAGTCATCTTTACCCCGGTCGGTCTGCTCCCATGCCACAACGCCCGAGATCCCTTCCATATCCACGGAAATGAAAACCTTCACTTTATGTACCCCCGTTCCTGTTAGCTCGGACATCGTTCAGATGGGCGTCCAAGCCGGTATCTAAACAGATGTCCACATCACCGGAAGGGGGTTCTTTACGGGGGGTTCCAACTCCTTCACAATTTCGCCTGTACCCAAATGACTCCGGAATCTGAGTTGACGCTCGTGCTGCTGTCCCCAAGGGACGCAGCAGAACTTCTGAGAGTCGAACAGGTTTACGCTTTGGAGCAAACCGGGCGAAGCCGTCCCTTGTATTCGCCCCGCTCCCTAAGGGAAGGATGGAAATGTGGTCCGAAAACCCATTGAGCCACCTTTGTCACCGGGAGAGTGTCGAGGATGCCGCGCCTCAAGTATAGGTCGCAGCTTTACGAACACCTAGGAGCGAACGCGCGTGAAATAATGCTTGCTGCCGAAAAGACGGCCAAGGAGATTAAGACAGACTTAGGCATAGAGGACGGCGGGCCTTCGGTCGCCGCTGAAACTCCGCCGGTAAAGCCCGTGGCTTCTATCTCAAAAGCCGCGTCAGAGATGCGGGAGATCATCAAGGATGTCTACGGGGACGCCTACGACGCCTGCCCGGTGGCTTCCGTCGGAGCGGCCATGTGGCTGGCCTGCAGGTCGGCGTTCGCCCCTCCCGCATCGGCAAGCGGCCGCAGGTACAGGGCGCGTTACATCACACCCTTGGAAAAAGGCACCGGCCGACACTCTTCATACGGCCAGGTCTACCCTCCTCAGTACAAGCGGTTCCTTTGCGAGGACGACGCGGCGGATGATCGGTGCGGCGACACCATCCGGCAAATAGACGACCTGGATGCTGTGGTGGTCCCCCTTGAGGGCGCGTCGTACGTCCACCACGGCATCGCCTACACCCCAGCTGCCTTGCTTACCGGGGTCGAGGCAGAATCGTCGCTTGAGATAATGGCCGCGACCGCGGACGTTCACGCCTCCCACCTTGCCGGCTTTGTGTCGTCGGGCTACGACACTCCGGGATTCGGAGCTTCTTCCCGCGACGAGAAGGGGACCCCCTTGCTGCAGTCCGGTATCGATCAACTGGCCGGAGAGTTCGATGTCCCGTATATCATGGACTGCGGGTATTCAGTGCCCCTGCTGGGAGCCGTTCCGTCCCGGACCCGCGCGTCGCTGGCAGTTTACAGCCTGGGCCAGGGAACCGGTCGGGAAGCTCCGGCCTTGATTGTAGGCTTGGAGGGCCTCGTAACACCTATCCGCAAGGAAGCCGGTCTGTTCAGGGTGCCTCCATTGGGCGGGTACGTCACGAGGAGTACGACCTACGCGTCTTTAGTACCAAGCCCTGCCGTGATGGCCGAACAGCTTCACATGCTTCGGGAACTGAGGGAAAGGCCGCGCAGGTTCGCGGACGAGATTGATCACCTGAACCGGGTGGTACTCGAGGAGCTAGGCAGCTTGCCCGCCAAACTCCGGGACTGCCTCAGGGTCACGCCGTCCTACGGCATGCTTTCAGTGGAGCTCAACTACGAGGATACATGGAAGGAAGAAATGGGCATCCCCATCTTCACCGTGGCTGACACAAACGCCGGCACACACCTCATGCAGCTGGCGTTGGATTTGATGGGAGCCGCAGACGTAAGCGTGCTGGACGCCTCGATATACATCACCGCCGGACGAGAAGAGTCAAGGACCGGACCCGGCTCAGACAAGGTCCGCTTCTCCATCCGGTGCGTGACAGCGCTTCTTCAAATACTGGCGAAGCAGTCAGGATTCTTGGAATAGAGGGTGCTTTACTTCGAATATGCGGTCGTGTTTTCGAGCAGACAACCCTTGCTTCGATCAGACACTTGCTTCAAGCATATAGCCTTTGCTCCGAATAGGCAGCTACGATAAATGGCGCCTTTACTTCAACCGCTCATCTACGCGCAGCACAGTATGAAGCAGGACGTTGGCGCCCGCCGCGCACTGCTCTTTTGTCGTCCACTCATCTGGGCTGTGGCTAATCCCGCCCCTGCTCGGGACGAAGATCATTCCAGAGGGCGCCAAACGCGCCAAGTGCATGCAGTCGTGGGCGGCGCCCGACGGCATCCTCCGCGAACGCAATCCGAGCTCCACCGCTGCTGCCTCGATATCCCCTTGGACTTGCTCGTCCAGCGGGGTCCCGAGTATGGACGAAACCGGTGAGAGCCGAACTTCAACGCCGCGCAAGCTGCCTATCTCATGAGCGCGCTTCCTAAGGGCTTCTATTATCCTGAGAGACACGTCGTTGTCCAGATCGCGCACTTCAACCGACACTTCGGCTTCACCGGGAATCACGTTGCGCCCGCCAGGCGAGACGCTGATCCTGCCGCAAGTACCTACGCTCGAACCTGAACCCAAGGACGCCACAAAGTCCGGGACATCCAGGATGAACTGGGCCGCGGCCAGCAGCGCGTCCTTTCTCATATTCATGGGGGTGGTACCCGCATGGTTGGCCATCCCGAGGAACTTCACGGTAAAGGATCTGATACCGACGATTCCGGTGACTACTCCGATGTCGTCTCCGAAAGCATCCAACACTCCACCCTGCTCTATGTGGAGTTCCAGATAGGACGCGATTTCGCGGTCTTTGAGCCTTCGAGGCTCCCCGCTGATTCCCGCCTGCTCCAACACCGGTCGCAGCCTCTCCTCTTCGTCCCGGGACAGTCCCCCAACAAAGGCGCGACTGCCAAACGTGCCTGGGAGAATACGCGTCCCTTCCTCGTTGGCGAAAGCCGCCACTTCCAGAGGATGTTTCAACGTGATGCCGCTCTCCCTAAGAGTCCGAACACACTCCAGCGCTCCAAGCACCCCCAAGGCGCCGTCGAACCTTCCCCCTTCTGGGACGGTGTCAATATGTGAGCCGAGCATGATGGCGGGAGAATCTGCATCGCCGGAACCGCGGATGCAAGAAGGCGCGCCCTCGTACCTGCCGAAGACATTTCCCACTCCGTCCATGCAGGCACTGAGACCGGCTTCCCGCATCTTGACTAGGAGCCACCTTCGGCCCGCCATGTCCTCAGGGGTGAACGCCAGCCTGGAGATACCTCGCCTTCGCCCGGGTTCTGCGCCTCCTATCCGTGCCAGTTCCTCAAGGTCGGACCACAGACGGTCTGCGTTGATAGAAAGCCCGGTCTTCTTGGCGGTCATGGTAGATTCCCCCACTTCAACAGATGCTCACTACTGGACAAAGCTTTCGGCCTGTCGCAAGAGTTCTCCAATTACCATGCCGGTACCTCCGCCAGCCACCAGGAGTCAAGTCGTCAACTGCTGATGACTGCTCCCGGCGAAGGCGTCTCTGGCTGACGACTCCTCCGGCCGCAGTCGTCACCTACTGAACACTCCAGAAAGACTCGCGGCGGAAGGAAGGCGGGAGGGAAAAGGAGGCAAAGATCAGACAGAGAAGAGAGAAAGTAAGAACAGAGAGATCTGAGGAAAGAGGCCAATGAGGTGTACAGCATAACAGGAAGGAGGACAGCATCCATTGGCAAGGATCACACGTAGAGCAGCACTTAGAAAGCCGGCCAAGTCCGGGACCGAGTTCAGGCTCGAGTACTTGAACCGTCACCGCTTTGAAAGACAGTCCTTCGACAAAGCCATAATAGTCACCGGCGCCACGGAGAACCACGGATTCCATCTTCCCATGGGGACAGACACCTTCGCCGCGTACGCCGTTGCTGAGGAGACCGCCAAGCGGGTTGACGGAGCCCTGCTCCTTCCCCCTATCCCCTTCGGAGTCAGCGATCAGTTGATGCCCTTCCCATTCACAATCACCCTGACGGCCGAAACGCTGGCCCAGGTCATCTTCGAGGTCGCGGAATCTTGCCTGGTTCAGGGCATAAGGAAGCTCCTACTGGTCAACGGCCACGGAGGCAACAATTCCGCCATTGACGTAGCCATGCGCAAGATCAGGCGCCTGTATCCCGACGTCAAGATGGCAGCTTCCCTGGCCTGGTGGATCTCCGGTCCAAAGCTACTGCCAGAAGGGACGTTCGCCAAAGACTACGGCATAGGTCATGCGGGAGAAGCGGAGACTTCCACGGCGTTATACCTGGTTCCCGACTATGTAGATATGGACGCGGCGAAAGGAGAGTGGCCGGCTTCTCCTAAAGAAGTGCGCCTCCTGGCCACAATTCCTGAGCTGTCGGTTTCGGGCGCTACCGGAGACCCTACTCCGGCAACGGCCGAAAAAGGCAGATTGCTGGTAACCGCCCTAGCTGACTATCTTGCGCGCTTCATTAAGGAGATGGACCGGACCGGATGGAAGTTTAACCGCGAAAACTGGTCGTTCCTCGACCGCTAGCTTGTTGCTTGAAACGTGTTACCAGATGTAGGTAGTAAATCAGGGGCCGGGATAACCGGCCCCTCCTTCTACTCTCGCTACTCCTGGTACTCCCGCTACTCCCGGGCCAAGAAATCAATCGCGGCCTGAGCAAACACCGCTGAGCCCAGGTACAGTACGTCTTCATCAATGTCAAACTTCGGGTGGTGGTTCGGGAAGTCCGCGCGTTTGTCCGGATTTCGGGTTCCAAGCGCGAAATACGCGCCGGGAACCTCATTGAGGAAGTAGGCCATGTCCTCACCGCCCATGGTCGGCTGGACTTCCACGCAGTTCTCGGGCCCAACGATGGACGCAGCCACCTTCCTCACGAAATCGGTCATCCCGGGGTCATTTACGAGCGGAGGGTATCCGTGAGTGTACTCCACCGTCGCGGTACCTCTCATAGCTGAGGCGATCCCCTCGCAGATTTCTTTAATCCGCCGGGGGATGAAAGAAGCCAACGACTTGTCAAGGTATCTGACAGTGCCGTTCATCTCGCAGTAATCCGGAATAATGTTGGGGGCCGTGCCGGCTTTGATGATCCCGACGGTGACCACGGCGGGAGATATCGGGCTCACTTCCCTGGATACGATGGTCTGCAGCGACACGGCTATCTGAGCCGCGATGACTACCGGGTCCACCGAGTAATGAGGGGCAGCGCCGTGACCGCCCTTGCCTTGGATTCTCACAGCAAAGCGGTCCGTGGCGGCCATCACGGGACCGGTCCTAAACCCAATCTGGCCGGGGCCAACGTCCCACAACGGGCCGACGTGAGCACCGATGATCGCATCAACCTTCGGGTCTTCCAAGGCGCCGTCAAGAATCATCGGATGAGCTCCGCCAGGGCCCTCCTCGCCGGGCTGAAAGATGAACTTGACGTTCCCGCGCACCTTGTCCTTCATATCGGAGAGTACCTTCGCGGCGCCAAGCAGCATCGCGACGTGGGCATCGTGACCGCACGCATGCATTCGTCCCGGAATCTTGGACGCGAAGGGTAACCCAGTTTCTTCGGTGACGGGAAGCGCATCCATGTCTGCCCTAATGGCAAAAGTCTTGACTGGAGGCGCCGACTCTTGACCCCCGTCCTCGGCTTGTTCCACCCTGCCGGTCCCCCGGAGCAGACCGACGACTCCATGTCCGCCCACTCCTGTACGAACCTCAATCCCCATATCCGACAGCGCTTTGGCTACAAGAGCTTCAGTCATCGGTGTCTCTAGACCCAGCTCCGGGTTTTGATGGACTTCCCGCCTCCATGCGACGATCTGTCCCTGGAGCTTCCGTGCCGCTTCCAAAACCATCCCCGCGATACCCTCCTTAGTTAGTGATCCTCAAGCTCGTGATAGGAGGTCTACAACTCAATGCTTTTATACCGGGACACAGCGAAAGACTCCATCCCTCTGTGCAAGAGAACTCCAGTGACCAGCAAGGCGGCACCCACGAGGCCGTAGAGCGCCCATCCTGTCAGGACTCTGGGGTACAGTGCCCTCACCCCGAAATAGAAGGCTGCCAGGTACGCGGCTGAAAAGATCCCCGCGATTAGCGTGTTGAAGTTGCCCTTCATGGCCTGCTGAGGGTTAGTCCATTTCAGTTTCGGGGACATGAGGTCGTTGATGAGACATAGTGCGCTAACAGGCCACGAGACCAGCAAGGCTAACCCGGCAGTCAAGGCCAACGTGATCGGGTCCGGACGCAGAATGAACACGAACGACGCCATCAGGATCACCAGCTGCACCAAAGCAAACCCCATGGAATACAGGAGTTTCGCCCTCGCCTGGACTCGCGGTGAAACCGGCAGAGTCTTGCTTAAAAAGAACAAAGTGCCCTCCCTGCTGAGCCCGGTAGAAGCCACCTGGTTCAGAGATACCGTCAGTCCTTGCACCGCGGCTACGGCAAGGACCAAAAACTCAGTAGGGATCATAGTCCTTAGCTGTTCGAGCGCCACGGAGAGCTCGCCCTTTCCGGCTCCAAAGCTGCTGATGAGCAGCATCAGCGGAACAATGGTGAGGTTCGTGAGAGTGACCAAAAGCCAGTTTGAGTTGCGGACCATAGTCCTGTGTTCCTTGGCTATGAGAGACATGAGCAACGAGCCGCCTCCTATGGAGACTTCCCGTGCCCCCGCCTTCCCCTTGGCTGCCGGAGCCGCGCGGCGCACATCCCTGGCGATCCCTCCCAGGAACCATCTCTGAGACACAGAAGTAACCAGGACCAAAGCCGCTACCGAGACACCAACGTACAGAACCAGGTTAGCCAGAAGCGTCAACGGGGCATCAGAGGTCGTAGCCAAGGCCGCCCATCTGAGAGGCGGGTAGTATACCGACAGCGCCTGTATGATGCCGTTGCGCTCCATAAGCAGCTGCACAAATCCCTGGGGATCTTTCACCATGTTCATGTTGACATACTGGAAGCCGATCACCAGGGCAAAGAAGACCAACCCGAGCACAACCCTGAAGAAATCCCGCCTCTTGGACCTGCTTGTCAGCTTCATCAGAGGGACCACAAGGATAAGCGACAAAGCTGTCGGGATGCACGGCGTAGCCAGCACGATGAAAGGAGCCGAGACCCAGAACAAGGGCGAGTCAAGAACCGAGCCAAGTGCTATGAACGACGGGAGCGCGACAAATGCCACCGAGAGCAACTGAGGGAAGTAAGCGCAAAGCACCTTGGCGGACATGATCTGTTTGGGTGTGAAAGGCATTGCCTGAAGCGTCTCAAGGTCACGGCTGTCATACAGGATAGACATGATTCCGCTTATCCCTACGAAGACGACCAATGCTTGCCCCGCGGCAACGGTCATCATGACCACCAGTCCCGGCTGGCCCAACAACATGGCCATCTCCGCGAAGGAGTAGAACATGCTGTACAAAACCCCGAAGAACGACATCAGCGCTATACCCAGTAATGCCAAGTACAGGTACACGAATTGGGGCCTCTTGCCCAATCCAAGTTTTTCGGAAAGTCCCCGGATGCCGAATTCAGATTTCAACTGAATCCGCACCAAAGCGGAAAAGGGACTCCTCTCACCGGCCTTAAGGAGCCGTTCCCGAACGCTCATGATAACAACCTCCCCCGTACCGACATTATTTCGCCAAAGACCGCAACTGCTCTTCTGGCAGCTTCGCCTCTGTGATCTCCAGGAAGATCTCCTCCAGCGACGCGTCTTTCTCCTTAGCGAACAGGTCTTTCATCTCCTGGACCGTGTTGACCGCTATGAGTCTACCCTTGTGGATGATGCCGACCCGGTCGCAAAGCCTCTCGGCAACCTCCATGACGTGGGTAGAGAAGAACACGGCCCCGCCCTGATCTGTATGTGACCGCATGAGCTCTTTGAGGAGGAACGAAGACCTGGGATCCAGTCCGACCATGGGCTCGTCGAGGATCCACAGTGGAGGCCGGTGTACCAACGAGCCGGTGATCGCCATTTTCTGGCGCATACCCCTTGAGTAGCTTCCAATCGGGTCGCGGGCCGCGTCCAGAATCTCGAAAGCCTCAAGAAGCGGACGCACCCTCTTGTCCCTCTCATTGACAGGAACCCCATATACATCGCACATGAAACTTAAGTACTCGACACCGGTCAGTTTGTCCCACATTTGGGCCTCATCGGGAACATAACCGATCTGGCGCTTTGCCTCGATGGGGTCCTTTTCGATATCGTGACCGTTGATCTTGATCGACCCACTGTCGGGGTTGAGAATGCCTACAACCATTTTGATGGTGGTCGTCTTACCCGCTCCATTAGGTCCGAGAAACCCGAAAATCTCTCCGGGTTTGACCTCGAGGTCCAAGGCGTCTACGGCCTTGACGCCAGGCGTGTAACTCTTGGATACTCTCGATATCTTTAGCATTGGGAATCCTCCGTTCGCGTGGGACGTCTATATTACTTTACGTCCAAACGGTGGATAAGCTCAACCGAGCGACGGCTCTCACGCTAAGCGTTTCGTTCGCGGACGGAGGTTCAAACCCAGTGGCCGTCTTTGGGCTACTCTGATCCTCGGCCCTGCTCTCTCCTTGATTGCGGAGGAGTTCTGAGGCCGGCATCTCCCGCGGCCTCAAGTTCTTGCTGGATGTAGTCAGGCAGCTTGAACAGCGTGCCCTGTCCGTGAAAGATGACCTTCCCTTCTCGTAACGCTACAGGAAGGCTTATCTCCTTGCGCCTTACAGCGTCTACCACCTCAGGATAGTCCTGCGCTCCGGGATCATCGATGTCAAGATAGCGACAACTTATGCGCCGCTGCCCAAAACGCCTGTAAAGGCTGGGGATATAGCCTAAGATCACTTCCTCTTGAGTCCTCGAGCCACAGCATCCGGTCCGGTGCTTTATCTTGCGAGAGCCCATGATGGTTATTTCGATGCGTGCCATGGACGGTCAACTCCTTATGTTAACTTTCCGGTACACATTCTATGCGCCTCCCAAGGACTCAGTGCCTGTGGATCAGCAAGTTTCTTGACTGGAACGGTGATTCTGTAACCTTCATGGTGGGCTTCACATAATGTGCACTAGATACGGGAGGGACCCGGATCAACAACAATCACACCTGGAGGAGGATAGTAGATGAAACCCAAGAATCTCGCTATACCAATGCAGTTGCCGCCAGTGCCGCCGCCAAACACGCCCATACGTCCTGACGTTTTCAGATGCGAGTGCGTGTGTATCGAAGTACCCAAGGTTCTTGACGCCCGGAAGCAGATTGAATGCGATACCTTCTTCCGGCTCGAGGAATTCGCTGAGGACGTGCCCACGCTGCCTCTCATAGACATCGACCAGAACCCCATCGACGGTGTAGACTGGCAGCCTGAAGATGACATTGTCTGTCTGGGCGCTGTTTTCAAACAGAACCAACGGGAGCACATCTTCGTAATCGAGAGGCCGCCTCAGGAGTTCACGGTCAACCCCATTGGAGGCGTGCCGCCCGCCGCTGAAATCACCGTAACTGTCACGCCAGGAACGGACCCGACCCCATCGATCGGTGACTGCCTTGTAAAGAACACGGTGCTCGTGCAGTTGCAGAACAACACACCCAACAGAACTCCGACAACCGGATATATAGAGGTGTGCCCTGTTCAATTCATCAAATCGCTGGTCCTGTTCTTCCCCGATCAAGATCTGGTCGGCCAGGTCAGCGTCAAGACTGAATCGTCGTGGGAAATCCTCGATTGCACTGTAGACGTGTTCCTAGACGTACTCAGAGTCAGCGTCACCGTTGGGGCTCACGTCATTGTCAAGACATGGGCTGACGTACAACTAGTCACTACGGCGTACGGAGAGTGCGACTGGGAGCTCTTGCCGCCGCCCTTCGCGGAGAACCCCTGCATCGAGTTCGTCAACAGGCCGTTCCCGTCATTCAACCCACCTCAGTTACAGGACTATCTGGTACCGCCTGTGGTCACAGACAGTCTTACGAAAAAGTAGCGAGGGGAAGAAACCAGACGTGGCCAGGAGGGTCCACCCCTCCTGGCTCACAATCTCAAGAGAGTACGTGTCAGCAAGGCACTTCACGACAGGGGGTCGCGACAGGACATGTCACAACAAGACACGGAGCCTTGTTGGTAGCCAACGGCAGACGTCACGAGTCACGCCTCTCCCCCACCGTCACCCTCAACATTCAGAAGCATGCGTTTTAGGTACTCAACGTACTCATCAAGAAGCGCCTTTGTCGGCTTGATCCTCTTATTTACCAGGATTTCCTCGGCGCGCTTCCTGGCTAGATCAGGAGCTTCAACAAGCAACCGTCGCATCTCTTCCATTTCCTGAACAGCGTCTTGTTGGGCCTTTTGAGCCTGTCTCGGCAAACTGGAAACGTTTACTGAATAACCGTAGAGTCTCGGAGGCTCGCGGCCCTGCTTTTGGGCAAACGTAGCTCGCGACTCAGAAGTGCCCGCGACATCCGTGGGAGTAGAGGCGGTGGGACGAGCCTGCCTAGCACGGGCCTGCTGGGCCATTACGATCGCAGCCTCGCGCTTTTCGAGCAGGCTTTGTGGTTCAGTCGATTGCGGCTTCGGAGGCGCGGACGGCTTCTCGGTCACTGGAGGCGCCGTTTCGTCTGGCTTGTCGGCCTCTGTCTCCTGTCTCTCCTCTGTCTCCTGTTTCTCCTGTCTCTCCTGTATCTCTTGTATGTCTTGACGATGATCAGGCGACACCACCACAGCAGGTCTCCGCTCCACGTGTGACTCAGGTATCACCGACTTGAGCCTTAAGGTAGCGGAAGTCTCCGGAGGTACAGGCTGCTTACGGAAGAACCGCAGTATGCCATCGCAAATCTTGAGCGACAGCCTATCCAAGAAGGACTCGACGTAGCCGTCTACCAAGGGTATGGACAACAGCACCGCTGGAGCCCGAGTTTGGGAAAGCGCGCGGTAATACCAGTTCTTGAGTTCTTTCGCCATGCGCATGGTTGAGGCTCGTCGGAAACCGGTGTCACCGACCCTATCGCCGGCTTTGTCCCCGGGTTTGCATCCACGTTCGATGCAACCGGCAAGGCTACGGCTCTTCATCGGACTGTGCCACCATGAGTAGAGGACTAGGGGATTAATGCGTCCCGGGACCGCCTGACCTGGATATACATACAGCGCCAGGTCCCAGAAGACTGATTCGTCGATCTTGTCCTGGGCCTCCACCGGGGTCTTTTGGGACAAGAGCAGCGTCACGTCGGCCCCTGAGACCCAAAGGAGCCGCTCCAGTAACCGAAGCTCGAACGTTACCTGCTCGCTGAGACCGTCGCTTGCCTCGCCGTCAACCGCGAAAGATCGGATGATTATCCTCCTACCCAATAGCGGCGGGTGGACAGCAAAAACGCCGGCTCGTTTCTCGTGTCTAAAAGGTAAGCCGAATAGCTGGCAGACTGCTTCAAGAGCTTCAGCGGGAGGTGAGGCAATTCTGTGTTGCGGCACCTCTGCGTTGTTCATGAGTAGGTGCATGGTCCTTCACCCCTATATGAAACGATCACAATGCTTCATCCATTTTTATGACCATTACATATAGAGGGCTACTTGAACCGGTAAGCGGGTACGAGCGCCAAGCGTGCTGCCCGCGTCTCCCCTAGCCGAACACCGATCGCAGAGGTGCCACCGGTACGACGTTACTTCTGCACAAATATCTCAACTACATAGTAGAGCGATGAACCGGGCTTGCGCACGACGCCGATTCCCACATCGGTCCACCATGCTTTCAACATGTTATCCTTGTGGCTCGAGCTGCCCATCCATGTATTGTGAGCAGACTGGGCTGTGGCTGCCTGGCAAATGTTCTCCCGGGAAAGCTTCACGTAGATGCCGAAGTACTGAAGCATGCTCCCTGAATAGCCATAGCTTGAGCCGTGACCGTAGTAATTGTTCTTGATCATGTCCTCCGCCTTGACGCGTGCGACGGCGGATACGTAAGGATCGAGCTTGACCGGAGCCAACCCGCTCTTTGCCCTTTGCTGGTTCAACAAGTCCAGTACCCCTTGTTCGAAAGCGTTGGGCTGGACAGGCTGGATGGATCCTCCCGCGGTCTTAGGGGGTTGCTGGGCCGGTTGGGAAGGCGAGGGCTGAGACGGAGCAGGCTCGGCCGGAGCTGAGTGCGATGGGGCAACCCCAAAACGGGCCTGGTACCACGCGTCGTACATAGCCTGCTGTTCAGGTGTCATCGCAAAAGCGTGCCCGGCGCTGGTCGCCAGCAACACGAACACGATTACGATGGTTGAGACGATAATTCTTGCGTTCTTCATAAACTACCTCCTCCTCAAGCTGCATCCTCTGGCACATGGACGGCGCAATGACGCAACCGTAGACGATCACATTTGGGGATTATACAGGCTCGTCCTTCCCCATAGCACAGTTAATGTGTGGCATAATGCCTGCTAGATGGGATTTTCAGCATAAGAAACAATGCCCCCATGGTCATAGACCATGAGGGCATGGGGGAACCTAACCGCCATTCGGTTGCTTGGCGTTTCTGGCTGCTATTCCCTTGTTGTTCCGTAGTGTCGTTTTTCGCTATTCAGTTGTTCCTCTCGCGGTATCGCCCGCCATCGCTCTCAACAAACCGTTTTTCCAAACATCCCGCAACTCGCTGACCTGAACGTCCAAAACCGCGGTGCCCATGCAACTCTCTATCCTCAAAGAAGATGATCCACTCACTTTACCCAGCACGCCGAAGGGTACCCCAAGCTCTCCGCAAATCTCCTTGAGACGGGAAACGTCTTCTTCGGCCAAGCTGACCACGACAGCCGAGTTGCACTCTCCAAACAACACGGCGTCCGGGCGATGGTCCGCGACCGCTTTGCACCCCGTGCCGCCCAGTTCAATGACGGCGCCATCCGCGCCCTTCTCTGCCAAGATGCAAGACTCGGCAAGGGCAACTGCCAACCCACCTTCAGACAGGTCTTGAGCGGACCTTAGAAGCCCCTCGGACGCCGCCTTGACCAAGACATCGACCAAGCTCTTTTCAAGCGCGAGGTCGGGATCTCTCGGGCACCCGGCGACAGCGCCGTGGACCGTCTCCAAATACTCGCTGCCGGCGAGGGAGACCGCGTCGCCGCTGATTGTGCCGAGCAGGGCGATCACGTCACCGGTAGCTTTGAAGCCGGGGGTTACCTTCTTGCTGACATCATCAAGGACTCCCAGCATTCCTATTACGGGAGTCGGGTAGACGGCCTCTCCCTCGGTCTCGTTGTAGAAACTGACGTTGCCGCCCGTAACCGGAGTAGACAGGGCGAGGCAAGCTTCAGCCATTCCTTCGATGGCGTTTTTGAACTGCCAGTATATCTCTGGCTTCTCCGGATTTCCGAAGTTCAGGCAGTTGGTGATGGCCACTGGCTTAGCCCCGGTGATGGCCACGTTCCGCGCCGCCTCCGCCACCGCCCACTTCGCGCCGGCCTTGGGGTTCAGGTAGACAAGCCGGCCGTTGCAGTCAGTGGCGATGGCCATTGCTTTGGTTGTCCCCTTCACCCTTATGAGAGCGGCGCCGCCTCCAGGACCCTGGACCGTGTCGGTCCGCACCATGTAATCGTACTGCCTAAAAACCGGCTCCTTGGACGCGATGTTGGGAGCGGCCAGAAGTTTCAATAGGATTTCTCCAAACTGCTTGAGCTCAGGAACCTTGACGGCGCTATAGTCAAAGCGCTGGTTTTCACTGAAGTAAGCGGGTTCCTTCCATTCGGGATTATATACGGGGGAGCCTTCGGCCAGGAGATTAACCGGGATCGAGGCTTCGAGCTTACCGTTGTGGAATACCTGCAACTGCCCGGAACCGGTCACCTGCCCGATCTCGGCCGCGTTAAGCCCCCACTTTTTGCCTATAGCCTTGACTTCCTCTACCTTCTCGGGCTTCACGATGAGGAGCATCCGCTCCTGGCTTTCAGAAAGCATCACATCGTAGGCGGTCATGCCCTCTTCCCGCATGGGTACCTTGGAAACCTCGATAGCAAGGCCAGTGCCCGCTCTGGCGGCGGTCTCCGCGCACGAAGAGGTGATGCCCGCGGCGCCCATGTCCTGGATGCCTACGACGGCGCCCTTCTGCATCATTTCCAGGCAGGCCTCAATGAGGAGCTTCTCCATGAACGGGTCTCCCACTTGCACGTTGGGTCTCTTGGACTCGGTGTCCTCGCCCAACTCCTCAGACGCGAACGTGCACCCGTGGATGCCGTCACGTCCGGTCGAGTGCCCCACGATCATAACCACGTTTCCAACGCCGTAGGCCTGACCCTTGTGAAGGTCCTTGTGATCCATAATCCCGGCGCAGAGCACGTTCACCAAGGGATTTTGCCTGTAGGGCGCTTGGAAGTAGACTTCGCCGCCCACGGTCGGAATACCCAAGCAGTTGCCGTATCCGGCGATTCCCGAGACGACGCCGCCAAACAGAAACCGCGTCCTGGCGTCATCCAAGTGACCAAATCTCAACGAATCCAAGAGCGCCACCGGCCTCGCGCCCATGGCCAAGATATCCCTCACGATGCCTCCGATGCCGGTCGCCGCTCCTTGATAGGGTTCAACGGCGCAAGGATGGTTGTGGGACTCCACTTTGAACGCGCACGCGAGCCCGTCGCCGATATCCACCACTCCGGCGTTCTCCCCGGGTCCTACCATTACCCTCTCGCCCTTGGTGGGCAAGGTCCGAAGGAGCGATTTTGAGTGCTTATAGGCACAGTGCTCCGACCAAAGCACCGCGAACATTCCAAGTTCCGTGTAGTTGGGCTCCCTGCCGAGCTTCTCCACGATCATGCTGTACTCTTCATCTTTTAAGCCCATCTGTCTCCAAAGGGGAGCCGGGTCTTTTGGGGTTACGCACTCAGCCATCTCATTCAGCTCCTATCCTTGGCGACGCTTGTCGCTGTTGATGACCCGCCGGGTACGGCGCCTGAAGACAACTCCGCCCCGCCGCATGCCCGCTTTGAGGCGAACCACTCTATCATTGACAAGAACACTCTCTTGCCGTCCTCACCGCCCAGTAACGAGTCGCAGCACCTCTCCGGGTGGGGCATCATACCGAGCACATTGCCGCGCTCGTTGATTATCCCGGCAATGTTCCTCGCTGCCCCGTTGGGATTGGCTTCCCTGGAGGGAACTCCGGCTTCATCTACATACCTGAACACGATCCGCCCGGAACGCTCCAGTTCGTCCAAAATGTGAGGCTCGGCGTAGTAGTTGCCCTCGTGGTGGGCGATGGGTACCCTTACGATTTCGCCCGGAGCGTACTTGCAGGTAAACGGAGTCCGGTTGTTCTCGACCTTCAGGTTGACCCATTGGCACCTGAACTCGAGCACATCGTTGGGAAGCATCGCTCCCGGCAGGAGTCCCGCCTCCAAGAGGATCTGAAAACCGTTGCATATGCCGATGACCAATCCGCCGTCCTCCGCGAACTTCTGAACCGACTTCATCACCGGCGAGAATCTTGCCAACGCCCCCGTCCTGAGGTAGTCGCCGTACGAAAAACCGCCCGGGAGGATTATGGCGTCAAATCCCGAGAGGTCCGTGTCTTGGTGCCAAATGTATTCACATTCCTGGGAAACCGCGTCACGTATCGCGTGGAAAGCATCGGCATCGCAGTTGGAGCCCGGGAAAACAACTACTCCGAATTTCATAAGAAGGTCACCAGCCTCTCATAGTGCGTCAAACGTATCTCGCGCGGCGTGCCCGAGCGGCTCTATGCCTCTTCCACCTTCACGCGGTAGAACTCGGTCACGGGATTAGCCAGAAGCTTCCTGGCCATGTCGTCCAAAAGCGCGTGGGCCTCGGCCGAGTCCTTAGCCTCAAGGGTGAGAACTATGTCTTTTCCCATCCGCACTCTGCTTACCCGGTTGTACCCCATGGAAACCAGGGACGACCTTACGGCTTCCCCCTGGGGATCGAAGATGCCTTCCTTCAACGCTACTGTGACGGTGCCCCTAAACCTCAATGAGAAGTCCCTCCCCGCGTGTTTTCCTTGCAAAATCCGTTATGAAATCCGCCTAAGTACCTCGGCGTAAGCTTCCTCCACGCCGCCTAAGTCTCTTCTGAATCTGTCTTTATCAAGCTTCATTCGGGTCTCGGCATCCCAGAACCGGCAGGTGTCGGGCGAAATCTCGTCGCCTAACACGATCTCCCCTTCGACCACGGTTCCGTCTTCCGCGACTGAGACCACCCTGCCAAACTCCAGTTTGAAGTCTACCAAGAGCAGGCCTCTTTCCATAAAAAAGTTCTTAAGCAGCGAGTTAATCTTCCTGGCCTGGCTCTTTAGGTGGTCGATCTCCTCTCTTGAGGCGAGGCCGAGAGCCAGGATGTGGTCATCATTTAGGAGCGGGTCGCCCAGCTCATCCGACTTGTAGTAGAGCTCGATGATGGGGAACGGCAGATCCTCGCCTTCGGGACGCCCGACTCTCTCGGCCAAGTGCCCGGCGATGATGTTCCGGACCACAACCTCGATGGGGAAAATCTTAAGTAACTTTACCGTCATGCTCGTTTCGTCGTCCAGCGAGACGAAATGAGTCGGAATGCCGTTTTCCTCTAAATACTTAAACAGGATCGCCGAAATCTGGGCGTTCAGGTGGCCCTTCCCCTTAATGGTGCCCCTCTTTTCCCCGTTAAAAGCGGTGGCGTCGTCTTTGAACACCATATGAACCAGCCCTGGATCTCCGGAAGGATACACGACTTTGGCTTTGCCTTCGTACAGCTTTGTCTTCTTCGCGCGGTTTTCCGTCAAGAAGTCTTCCGTCACCTGCGACACCTCCCGGTTTTCTATCAACGCAAGGGCTTGACCAAAAGGCCGCATCTTTCAAATATGAAGTCCACTTTGGACAGCGCCCGTTCCAGTCCAAAGCATTCGTCTAGTTGCTCCTTGCTAAGCCTCCCGGCTATGGCCGGATCAGCGTACACCCTCTCCTTGAAGCTCGGGGGCCCATCCCACGCCGCCAGGGCAAGGCTCTGAACCAAGGCGTAGGCATCCTCCCGCTTCATTCCAGAAGACACCAACGCTAAGAGGACTTCTTCTGAGAAGACCAGCCCGCCTGTGAGGTTCAGATTGTGAAGCATCCGGTCAGGATACACTCTCAGGTTCTTGAGAATCCCGGTCATCCGGTGAAGTGTGTAATCAAGAAGAGTAGTCGAATCGGGCAAGATGATGCGCTCCACCGACGAGTTGGAGATGTCTCTCTCGTGCCACAAGAGGTTGTTCTCCAGCGCCGCGACCGCGTAGCCGCGCATGAGTCTGGACGCCCCGGTCACCATTTCCAGTCCGACCGGGTTCTTCTTGTGGGGCATGGCCGACGAGCCCTTTTGCCCAGCGCGGAAACCTTCCTCAACCTCCCGTACCTCGGTCCGGGCCAGTCCTCGCAAGTCTGTGGCTATCTTTTCAAGAGTGCCGCCAACTACGGCAAGGGCCGCTACGCACGCCGCGTGCCTGTCCCGTTGAATTATCTGGCTGGATGCGTGGGCAGGAGAAAGTCCCAGCTTCTCACACACGTATCTCTCGACAAACGGGTCGACGTGGGCGTAAGTACCCACGGCCCCGGAGAGTTTGCCGACAGAGATATCCTGCTTGGCGGCCGTAACCCTCTGCAGGTTCCGCTTCATCTCCTCATACCAGAGAGCAAGCTTGAGGCCGAAAGTAATGGGCTCGGCGTGGACTCCGTGAGTACGCCCGATCATGGGAGTGTCCTTGTACTTCAGCGCCATGCTCGCCAGCACGTCGATCATTGCCTGTATGTCATCCTGGATAATCCCCAAAGCATCGCGAAGGAGCGACGACAGGGCCGTGTCAACAACATCGTAGGAGGTAAGACCGTAGTGGATGTATTTGCCCTCATCGCCTACCGTCTCCGCCACCTGGCTGACGAAGGCGATCACATCGTGCCGGACAACCGCCTCGATCTCGTCGATCCTGGCCGGGTCAACTTGGGCCTTCTCGCGGACCGCCTGGGCGGTTCCCTTGGGGACTTGTCCTAGGATTTCCCATGCCTCGAGGGCGAGTATCTCTACTTCGAGCCACCTCTGGTAGCGGCTTTTGTCGCTCCACAACTCCTTCATCTGAGGCCTTGTGTAACGCGGGATCACTTTGTTTCACTCCTTCTGGAACTTCGCGGTGGGCGGTCGGAGCCGAGCCTTATTCCCACTCAATGGTTGAAGGCGGTTTTGAGGTGATGTCCAATACCACCCGGTTCACGTCCTGGACCTCGTTGACTATCCGGGACGACACCCGTTCGAGCAAGTCATACGGCAGCTTGGCCCAATGAGCCGTCATGGCGTCTTCCGACTCAACGGCCCTAATGGCGATCAGGTGACCGAAGGTCCGGGAGTCTCCCATCACACCCACAGTGCGGACCCCCGGGATCACGCAAAATGCCTGCCACAGCTTCTCGTAAAGCCCCGCGGCCCGGATTTCCTCATCCAGAATCGCCTGGGCTTCCCTAAGAGTGTCCAGCTTGTCGCGGGTGACTTCCCCGAGGACCCTTACGCCCAGCCCGGGACCTGGGAACGGATGGCGGTTGATAAACTCGGCGGGAAGGCCCAACTCGCGGCCCACAAGCCTGACTTCGTCTTTGAACAGCTCCCTAATGGGCTCTATCAGTTTCAGGTGCATCCGCTCCGGGAGCCCCCCGACGTTGTGATGGCTCTTGATGACGGCTCTCAGCCTGGAACCCGACTCGATGACGTCGGGATAAATGGTGCCTTGGACAAAGTACTCAATGTCCCCAAACTTGCGGGCCTCTTCCTCAAAAACGCGGATGAACTCCTCGCCAATGATCTTTCGCTTCTTCTCGGGATCAGTAACGCCTTTCAGGGCGTTTAGGAAGCGGTCCTGCGCATTAACCAGGTTCACCTTAATCCCGAGTTTCGCGAGGGAAGCCACGACATACTTGGCCTCGTCTTTCCTGAGAAGGCCGTGATCCACTAGGACGCAATGTAGGTTGTCGCCCACCGCCTTGTGCACCAGGACCGTAGCAACCGTGGAATCTACGCCGCCCGATACTCCCGAGATAACCTTCGCGTCACCGACGGTCGCCCGGATCCGCGCCACCGAGCTTTCAATGAACTGGCTGGTGGTCCAGTCAGGAGTCATGCCCGCCGCGTGGAACAGGAAATTGCCGAGGATGTCCCGGCCATTCTCTGTGTGCTTTACCTCCGGGTGAAACTGCACTCCGTAGAACCTTCTAGCCGGGTCACCCATGGCCGCCACCGGCGTCTTCTCAGTCGAACCTAGGACGTCGAACCCCGGAGGAGGCGTCTCCACCGCGTCGCCGTGGCTCATTATAACTCTGAACCTGCCTCCGAGCCCCTTGAGAATCCCTGATGACTCCTTGACGGTGAACTCAGCCGGTCCGTACTCGCGGCCGCCGCTTTCCGTGCCCGCGATCACCCGGCCTCCCAACACCTTTGCCATCGCCTGCATGCCGTAGCAAATCCCGAGGATAGGCACCCCGAGCTCGAAAATGCCTTTATCAGGCAGAACTGCTGTCGGTATGTAGACGCTGTCGGGCCCGCCCGAAAAGATGATGGCGGCGGGGACGTCTCCCTGCACCGGATCCACAGCCTTCTTGATTTCCTCGACGGTCGCGTCCCCTGAAAGTACCTGGCAGTAAACCTTTTCCTCTCGGACGCGCCTCGCGATTAGCTGGGTATACTGACCTCCAAAATCCAGGACGATAACTTGGTTCTTCACGGTGCCATCCCTCTTCCCTACGTATCGCGTTTGTGGTGCCCGACTTCCCTACGCTGCACTCCGAACCGGAGTCCGACCGGAAAACCTCACTGGAGAACCTTAGGCGGCCGACCCCGGCTTCAGGATCGTTGTCCGAATATTATCTTATCTTTTCACAATTTGGGTTGCGTTGAACAATTTTCTCACCGACAATTTATCACTTGTTTAGTTCCCACACAAGAAAGAACTTAGCCCTGAAGGTCGAGAACTATCGATAGACGAATCTAACATGTAAATCTAGACCGAGGAGTGAGTCCAATGAGAGCAGAGCTGCTGATTAAGGGCGGCTATGTGATAGACCCCTTGACGAAGTTCGCGGGGCAAGGCGATGTCGGGCTCGCCAAAGGAAAGGTTGTGGCTCTATCTCCCTCCCTGCCCTCGTCCCAAGCCGATCAGATTATAGACGCTTCAGGCTACATAGTGATGCCCGGAGTCATAGACTCCCACATGCATGCCTCCTCAGAAGCCAGGTGGGTCGGGTTCCAGATGATGGCCTCGGTCGGAGTGACTACCGCGGTGGATTTCGGAGGCCCCATCCAGTCTACCATTAAGGGTCTGGCCCGGTACGGATGCGGGATGAGCATCGCGGGACTACATACCATAGTCCCGGGCGAGAATACTTCCACGACCGATCCACCGGTGGAGGAATTGTCTACCCTAGCTGACGAAGCCCTCGCTGCCGGCGCCTTGGGCCTCAAGATCGTGGGCGGCCACCGTCCCGCCACTCCAGAAGTCACCGCCAGGATTATAGACGTGGCAAACCGAAAAGGCTGCTACGTGGCTTTTCACGTGGGCACGACCGAGACCGGGAGCAACATAGAAGGCTTCTTCGAGGCGATCCGGCTCGCGGGCCGAAACAGGCTTCATATCGCCCACGTGAACAGCTACTGTCGCGGCCTATCCAAAACCCCGGCCCAAGAAGCCCTGGACGCGGTCGAAGCTTTGACCGCCAACCGCCACCTGGTCTCCGAATCCTACTTGGGGACCATAAACGGCACCAGCGCCGCCTGCAAGGATGGGCTTCCCGTTAGCCACGTAACGCGCAACTGCTTGCGGATGGGAGGCTTCGAACCCACAGAAGAAGGGATGGCCAAAGCCATCAAAGAGGGATGGGCTCTCATCCAGGTATTGCGGGGCGGACAGATCGAACTTGTCACGGGCGAGGAAGGTTACGAGATATGGCTGGAAGCCAAGACGGCTACGGGCGTAAGCTTCCCGGTGAATAACCCCGCCGCCATGCACATACTGGCTAGCGCTAAGACCCCCTCGGGAGATTTCGTGGTTGACGCCATCAGCACGGACGGAGGAGCGATACCAAGGAATGTTCAGCTGGAACGTGGCGCCGCCCTCGTGCGTCTCGGAGCGCTGACGTGGCCCGAACTCGTCCGGAAGCTCACCCTGAATCCCGCGAGGATGTTCGGTTTCGCTTCGAAGGGAAGCCTGCAGGATGGGTTCGATGCCGACGTAACCCTGGTCGAACCCGAGTCCGGCAAAGCCCACATGGCCATCGCCCGTGGAGAGATTATCATGGTAGACGGCGTCGTGGTCGGTCGTGGAGGCTGCCTGATCGCCACTCCGGCAGCCAAAGGCGCCGAGACAGAAGGCATTCCGGTGGAATTCGCGGACTTGGAAACCAGCCTGTTTTACACGCGGCAATAGACGGCCTGCCCGGCCTGACCTCAACGCTCTGGAAACGGTGACGCGACCCATCGCTCGAAGGATATGTGTTAACCGGTGTCGAAGTCGGGCTTTGAGGCAGAAACGGCCGAGTTTTAGGAAGACGGCTTTTCCCGCTTTTCCAACGTCAAACGTCTTGGGGGGTTATTAGGTGAACTTGTTGACCTCGCGCGACCTTTGGTCGCTCACTTTCGTCGGCGACCCCGACGTCTCGCCTACAGGCAAAGAAGTCGTATGGGTCGAGACGACTACCAACGCCAAGAAAAACCATTACGAGTCTTCGATCCACATTTCTCGAAAGAGCGGGGAGTCTTTCGGCCCTCCCACAAGGCTCACTTACGGCAAGAGGCCGGACGGAGACGGTGCTTTGGACAGGTCCCCCAGGTTTTCGCCGCAAGGATCGCAATTGGCGTTCGTGTCAAACCGGTCTGGGAAGAATCAGATCTGGCTGCTCGACATGGCCGAAGGCGGCGAGGCCCGCCAGCTGACCAACTGGGAGGACGGAGTCTCACAGATCCAGTGGTCGCCTGACGGGCGGTATATCGCCTTTGTCTCCAAGGATCCCAAGCCGAAAACCGAACTCAAAGAGGGAGAAATCGACACCTCCAAGGACGTCACGGTCATAACCAGACTCCGGTACAAGGCCAACGGAATCCCCGGAACCGTTGACCCGCGGCCCAACCATATCTACTTGGTTTCTGTGGAGGACGGCAGCGTAAGGAAACTTACCGACGGTGACTTTGACGACGCCAGCCCCACCTTCTCTCCGGACGGCAAGACGATCGCGTTCACGTCATGCAGAGAACCGGACAGGGAGCTAAGGCTCATACCCGACCTCTGGACCATCCCGTTCGAAGGCGGCGAACCGAAGAAACTCACCTCCGGCAAAGGGCCTGTCCACGCACCGGTATACTCACCGGACGGCAAATTCATAGCCTACCTCGGCCATGAATGCGGCGAGGACAGCGTAGCCAACATGGAGGTCCTCGTTATCCCCGCCGAAGGCGGTGAGGTCCGCCATTTCTGGGGCAACTTCGACAGAAGCGTAGGCTGCGGCGTCGGGTCGGATGCCAGGGCAGACGCGGGACGTCCGGGCCCGTTCTGGTCTAAAGACGGCAAGCATGTCTACTTCATCGCGTCAGACGGCGGTTACTCAAGCATCTACCGGATCTCCTTGGACCGCGAAGGAGTGGAAATGGTAGGAGGATCGTCTCCCCGCAACATCGAGGCTTGCCCCAAGTATCCTCCGTGCGTGGTTTCCCTTGGCATAGCGGACCCGGGAAACGGCAGCGTGACCTTGGCCTTTAACGGCGGCTCGCCGCTCAACCCCGGAGACATTTACGCGGTCACCCTCCCGGGCGACAGTTGCCATAGTCAAAACGATTCTTGTCCCCTCCAGCAGGTTACCGAGGTCAACAAGGACGTCCTGTCAGGAAAGCCTCTCTCACGGCCCGAACCGTTCAAGTTTAAGTCCACCGACGGTCTGGTCCTGGAAGGATGGATGATGAAACCCATCGGTTTCGAGGAAGGCAAGAAGTACCCCGCGGTGCTGGAAGTCCATGGAGGTCCCTACTCGGCCTACGGAGAGGCGTTCTTCTTAGAGTTCCAGCTCTTGGCCGCCAACGGATTCGGTGTCTTCTACTGCAACCCCAGGGGAAGCTCGAATTACGGCCCCGACTTCGCGCGCAAGGTCATCGGGGATTGGGGCGGAATGGACTACCAAGACATCATGGCGCTCAGGGCGTACATGGACACGGTGCCGTGGGTCGACAGCTCCAGAACCGGCATCACCGGCGGCAGCTACGGCGGCTACATGACCAACTGGGTCGTGGGCCACACCGACCGCTTCCAAGCCGCGGTGACCCAGCGCAGCATCAGCAACATGTACACCAAGTATGGGACCAGCGACATCGGATGGTTTGGCAATAAGCGCGGGATGGGCGGACGCGACCTGTGGGACAGCGAAAGCTTCCTCATGGAACGGTCTCCCATAAGGTACGCTCCGTACGTGAAGACCCCGCTGCTCATCATCCATAGCGAACAGGACTACCGCTGCCCGATGGAGCAAGCGGAGCAGTTCTACGTCGCTTTGAAGAGGCTTGGCAAAGAAGTGGAGTTTGTCAGGTTCGCCGGCGAGAACCACGAGTTGTCCCGTTCCGGGAAGCCGTGGAATCGTATAGAAAGGCTGGACCGGATAGTAGGATGGTTTACCAAGCACCTGAAAAAGTAGCGGTGTGAACGAAGCTCGTCGAACCTGGTTTCAGCACAACACCAGCACGATAGCGACAATGCCGGCAGCAGCCCCTTCCGGAGCGCGTTTAGGGCGGTTTCGGAGACTGCCAAAGGCAGGGCTTCACAAGCCATTCGAAAGCTCCTTGAACTGGGCGCCAAAACTGCAAGGATCATTGAGAACGGAGAAGAAAAGGAGGTCCCGGTCGACCAGGTACAGCCGGGGAATATCTTGCTGGTTAAACCCGGCGAGAAGATTCCGGTAGACGGGCAAATCATAGATGGCGCTACCAGCATAGACGAGTCGATGGCCACGGGAGAGTCGATGCCGATACAGAAAGGCCCCGGTGACGAGGTTATCGGCGCGACGATCAACCAGAACGGCCTTATCAAAGTACGAGCCACCAAGGTAGGCAAGGACAGCTTTCTGGCCCAGGTCATCAAACTCGTGGAGGAAGCTCAAGGGACCAAAGTACCCATCCAGAAGTTCGCCGACAAGGTCACCGGAATATTCGTACCGACAGTGCGATAAGCGTGGTCACCAACGCGAACTTGCTGCGCCGGGTCAACATCAAACCCAGGTAGCCTTCGGGCATCCACCAGGGAGAGTGCCGGGGAAGAGATGGTCACCTCGTGCCCGGCACTCTGCCGTCTCTAGCGTTGACGTCGGCCGTCGGCTTCCAGTACTGGCCGGTCGTGGTCCGCGCCATCTACAGGTTTGCGCCCGCTCCTACTCCCGGCGATCGGCTTGACTGCTACGCCTGCGTAGATACAGCCCGCCGCCCAGCGCTACCGCGACAATTGCCGCCGGAAGAAGCCATGCGGGAGGGTACGGGCCTTCCATCCCCGACTCCCTCGCCTCAAGGATCTCGTCGCCGTACACGTACAAGGCTGACAGCTTTGCCTGCGGTAAGTACTTGGCGGCGACGGTCGCCAGCGTGGCACGAAATTCGGACCCAGCCTCACCCGCGCTCGCTGTACCATCCGACCTTGTTTCTCCATGCGTGCCGGCCACGGCGATGCGCAAGTCCTGTGGAGATACGCGCCCGGGTATCAGGGCGGAGACAACCATGTTTATCTCCAGGTACACCTGGGGGTATTGGCTTAACAACCTCTCGACGTTCGGGTCGGGCGCAGGGGCCTCTCCGGATAGGTCTTCATCAGTGACCCCACCGGCGGCCAAGACCGCCAGACGCTCTCTCATAGCTTCCCGCGCAAGCAGCGCTAATTCGCGAAGGCTCTCCTCCGAACTCGACGGGTCCGCGTTGTATCCGACAGCTAGACCCGCATAGTGTTGGGATTGATCGGATAAGGTCAGAACCGGGTCTCGCTCTAGGCCGTTCAACCCGTCAGTTGGAGCCGTGAGAGTGATGACCTGCAAAAGAGTGCTCAGTGCAGTGTAGTCATCCTCTTCTACTCCTTCTACCGCCAAACCCACTAGCACACGGGGTTTCGCAACAGCGCTGAGATGTAAGGACTCGATCTCAGGAGGCGAAACCGTCACAACCCTGCGCTCAGCTTCTGGTCCGGGCGGATAAGGGGCAAGGAGCGCTGTCAGGGTATCGACGACGTGTGACTCGTCACAGTCCGCAATCACAACTATAGACAACCGGGCAGGCGAGTACTCGCGCCCGATAAAGCCTCTGACTTTCTCGGCGGTGACGTCACCGAGCGGCGTCTCGAAAAACGCCTCCTCGTATACGGTCCCGCGGAGGAGGTTCAGCTTGATCCTGTTCAAACCTGCCGACCTATCGTCCGTTGTCATGAAGGTGTACTCGTTCAAGGACCGCTGAATCTCAGCGTCGTAGGCGGCACCGGGGGAGACTTTACTGTCGAACATGGCCTCTATCAGCATCTGCAGCGCAATATCAAGGTCCTCGCGGGGAACAGCGAGATAATACTCGGTGCTATCGAGGCTTGTATGACCGTTGATGGGAGGTACCGTGCCGGCCTCGGTGTCTGCCGAAGCAAGCGAGTAGAGGGACTTGCCGTTGGACACGGGATGCATCAGGACCATGTGCTCGGCCATGTGAGCGCAGTGGGCCTCGTCGGGCATTTGGTTCCCGATCCCTGCCATCATGACTGCTCCAACGCCGGCCAGCTCCGCCGTGGGATCGCGCTTGAAATACAACTTGGCCGCCCCGATTTGATGAACAGTGTATCCGTCGAACAACTCCGCCACTGCTTGCAGTTGACTCTCAATCTTGTCCTCCTGAAAGGATGTAGCGAACGCTACACCGCCCGGGAGGACAGACAAAACGGCAGAGAGACTGAGGGACACAACGATTCCGAGAAAGACATAGAAACGGCTTCTCACGGCTATCCCTCCGCATCAGTGAACACGGTCATGCGCACACTGACTCATACGAGGAGAGCTGAGTGGAATCCTGTTCCTTCCCTTAACACTGCGTCGCTATGCGCGTTTGCGCCGGTTGCGGTTAATTGCAGCTATCCCACAACGTGGAGCTCTCCGACGCTACGTTTCTCCCTACCCCGGAACGCCCTCCAGTACACAATGCTCGCAAGCAGGTAGAACGCGGAGGTCACGAAATACGGAGCTTCGTAGCTCCACCGGGACATTATGTAGCCCGCGGCAGCAGCGCTGAACGCCCGCGCGGCGCTGTCAGAAATCCGCATCAGGCTGGACATCTTGCCCCTCTTAGACGAGTCGATTATCTCCATGGAGAAGTTGGAGGCTATCGGATTGGACATGTTCATTAGCGCCGAACGCATGAAAAGCGCGGTCCCCACCACGTAGATGCTGGGAGGCAGCGCGATCATCAACAGGAACGGGATGGACGCCATCTGAGTACCCACTACGGTCGCCACTTTGCCGTAACGGCGCGCGAGAACAGGAGACATCAACCCCGCTAGAGCGGTCGCTCCCTGGCTGAGGGACAGGATCAAGCCTACGACCGCCGTGTCCACCTGCAGCTTGTTGGAAAGAAACACATTGAAGAACGGGATGACCAGTCCGGCGCCGAAGCCGATGAAAACGTTGTATACGAGCAAGTTTTGTACGTCCCGTTCCCTCGCGGTGTTGATGAGTTCGCGAACCTCGCCGGCCAGTTCGCCACGCCAGTCTCGCTGCTTTCGCTCGCTCCGCGCACCCTCCTCGCTTTGCGAGCCTCCGGAGGAAACCGAAACCTCGTCGTGGTTCCCGCGGGCCTCGACGAGCTTTATGGCGGGCAAAACCCCGATGAATGTGACTACTGAAAACACCGCCAGGGACACCTTGAAAGCGCCTATAGACCCCATAGAGGCAAGCTGCCTTGGCAAGATCCCACCCAGCAGGCTTCCGAGCATATTTACTCCCATGGACAGAGAGAAGTTGACTCCAAACAGGCGGGCACGGTCCTCCGCGGTGCTCGATTCAGCCAGCAAAGGCGCGCCCGAAGTACTCTGGCACACCTGAGCGATACCGACAATGCAGGAGAAGAGGATCATGAGCCCCGCCGACGAGGAAACGGCCATTCCGAGATAGCCGACGGTTGTGAGGAGACCCGCGGCGACGAGGACAGGTTTCCGTCCGATCCGGTCTGACAGCATGCCCGCGGGGATCGCCCCCACGGCGCCGGCCAGCATCCTCGCTGAAAGAATCGTCCCGAGGACGCTCTCGTCGAACCCCATAGCCAAGATGTACAGCCCTTGGATAACACCGTACGCGCCCTGCGCCAAAGAACTCATGGACACAGACGCAAGGTAAAGGTTGGCATTCCTCTGGAAGCCAAATATCTTTAGTCCGTTTAGCACTTGGTTGACTCGACCTCGATCCGGACCGGTTTGGCATCTGGACCGCTCATGACGGCTTGTCAAGAAATGCCCAACGTTCAGTATTACGACACTCAAAGCGTTGATCCCTCTATATGCCCCGGGCGGTTACTTCGATAATGTGTAGAGGCGTTAAATACATGCGGTCCGGGTTGATGAACCGTAGGATTGGCTATCGCGGACCGGCAAGCGAGGATTCGTTTTGAGAGTAGTCGCTATTCATCACAACCTGGTAGGCCAGCGACTGGCGATGCCGGTGCACGGAGACGGCGGGAGGCTTATGCTCGCCAAAGGGGTCCGGCTCAATGCCTCTCTCATAGCGGCTCTTAAGAGGCACGGGTTCACCCGGGTCGCGGTCGACGATCCACTCTTGGATGATGTCGAACCGGACTTCGCGATTCAAGAGGAAACCAGACAACACGCGGTGCGCGTCCTGGAAAACGCCACCGGCCGCATCTTGAGCGGAGCGCAGACGGACTTGCGGGCTGTGAAACAGGCGGTCGACCTCATCATCGCCGATTTGAGGGCGAATCCCCGCGCCTCCATTGGCCTGTACTCTCTTTCTTCCTTCGACCAGGAAACATACCATCACAGTCTCAACGTATGCATTTTGAGCATTTCAATCGGCCAGGAGCTGGGATGGAGCCTATCGGACCTGCGCCTTCTCGGTACCGGCGCGCTCCTCCACGATATCGGCAAGCTGCTGATACCCAAGCAGATAATAAACAAGCCAGGCAAACTCACTCCCGAAGAGTACGGCCTGATCAAGACTCATACGACCAAAGGGTGGGACCTGCTCTCCAAGTGCTACGACATCGGGGCCGTCGCCGCCCACGCCGCTCTGGACCACCATGAGCGCCTCGACGGGTCCGGCTATCCGAGGCAGGTCATGGGCAACCAGATCAGCGATATCGGAAGAATCACCGCGGTGACCGATGTCTACGAAGCGATGACTTCGGACCGTCCCCAGCGGAAGGCAATACTTCCGGACATTGTGCAATCCTACCTCAGACAAGAGAGTTCAGTCACATTTGACGCCCAAGCGGTTGACGCCCTGTTCAAGAAGGTAGCTTTGTACCCGGCAGGGACCATCGTATCCCTGTGGGGCGGCTTTATCGCCGTGGTGACAAAGCAAGACCCCCGGTCAAACGCCAGACCCTACGTGCGGATCGTTAGCGGACCGGGGATCAGAAGAGCAACAGACATCGCCCTTTACGAGAAACCTGAACTCACTATCAACGCCATCCTTGACGATTACCCCACAGGTGCCGGCCGCCTGTACGTCGAGACGCCGGAGCAGACGGCCGCCAGAGGGTTCCAAGACCTGTGACCGGCATCACGTGGGGCTACGTCCCGATAGGCTTCTCGACTTACTTCAAAACCCCCAACATCTTCCCGACCTCAACAAACGTCGCCACCGCGAAATCCAGGTCGGCCTTCTCGTGAGCCGCCGAAAGCATGCACCTGATGCGGGCTTTTCCTCTCGCCACCGTCGGATACTTAATGGCCGAGGCGAAGATGCCCCGAGCGTACAGTTCCTTGGAGAATTCTGACGCCAGCTTCTCGTCCCCCAGCATGACCGGGGTAATGGGGGTCTCTGTCTTGCCGGTGTCGAATCCGGCTTCGTTTAGCCCTTTGCGGAAGTAAGCGGCGTTGTCCCACAGCTTAACCACACGCTCGTCGCTCTTCAAGAGCACATCCACCGCGGCGATGGCCGCTGCCGTGTCGGCAGGCGTCAGTCCCGTGGAGAACAGGAACGGGCGTCCGCGCTGCTTCAGGTAGTCGATGAGAGTCTTGGACCCCGTCACGTACCCGCCCATGACTCCGAAAGCCTTGGAGAGGGTGCCCACCTCGATGTCCACCCTGTCCTCCAGGCCGAAGTGGTTGACTATACCCCGTCCGCTCTTCCCGAGCACGCCTTCGCCGTGGGCGTCGTCGACCATCACCATAGCGCCGAACTCGTCGGCGACATCGACGATTGCCGGAAGCGGGGCGATATCCCCGTCCATGCTGAAAACGCCGTCAGTGACGATGAGCATGCGCCGTGCGTTGGCCTTTTCCGCCTGAAGTTTAGCGCGCAGGTCATCAACATTGTTATGGGCATAACGGACTACCCTGGCCTTTGACAAGCGGCATCCGTCAATTATGCTGGCGTGGTTCAGCTCGTCAGAGAAGATTATGTCTCCATCGCCGGTGATCGTGGGGATAACCGCCAGGTTGGCGGTAAAACCTGCCTGCAACACGATGCACGCCTCGGCGTGTTTGAACTCAGCCAGCTTCTCCTCGAGTTCAATATGAATCCGCTGGGTACCGGAAATGCTGCGCACCGCGCCGGGTCCAACGCCGTAGACGTCAATGGCTCGATGGGCGGCTTCCCTGAGCTCGGGAAGGTTGGCGAACCCCAAGTAGTTGTTGGAGCACAGGTTGAGCATCCTGCGGCCGTCGACGGTGAAGTACGCCCCCTGAGGACCGTCGATGGTCCTTATGGGGTTGAACAGGCCGGTCTCTTGCAACGACTCGAGCTCTTCCTTGAGGAAATCCAATTTCGACATTACTCTACGCCTCCAGGATAAAGGATTACCTTACCGCAATCTCCAGATGTCATGAGGTCCATTCCGCGGGCAAAATCTTCAAGGTCCAGACGGTGTGTCACGATGGGACGCAAGTCCAGGCGGCCGGAACTCAATAGCTCCCGTACCGAAAGCCAGGTATCCCAGATCCTGCGGCCGGTTATTCCTTGAACGGTGATCCCCCTCATGACAATGTCGTCGCTAAAGTTGACAGTCTGAGGCCTCGCCGGGAGTCCCAGCAATACCACGCGCCCGCCTGCCCGCACGGCCTTGAACATCTGGCCGTAGACCACTGATGCCCCTGACATCTCGAGCACCACGTCCACTCCCACTCCGCGGGTCGCGTCCATGATGACCTGAACCGGATCAACTTGCCTGCTGTTGGCGACTAAGTCAGCGCCGAGGTCTTTGGCCAGTCCCAGCCGGTATTCGTTGATGTCCAGGGCGATCACTTTGGATGCTCCGCAAGCTTTGGCAACACCTATGGCCATAAGGCCGATCGGCCCGCAGCCAAACACCGCGAAGGTCTTGCCCCTTGTTTCTCCCGACAACACTGTGTGAACCGCGTTCCCGAGGGGCTCCTGAATAGAGGCGATGTCCGGCGGAATCTCGGGGTCGTTAAGCCACAGATTCGACGCGGGAACGACAGCGTACTCGGCGAAGCATCCGTCCGTATCGACGCCCAGTATCTTGGTGTTCTGGCATACGTGCTTCTCGCCCAAGAGACACTGCACGCAGCCGTCGCACACGATGTGCGTCTCCGCGGACACGTAAGCGCCCGGCTTTACCGTGGTTACTTCAGGTCCAAGCTCCACGACTTCCCCGGCGAACTCGTGCCCCATGATACGGGGAGGCTTGATCCTGTTCTGGGACCATTCGTTCCAAATGTAAATGTGGTGGTCAGTACCGCAAATCGAAGCCGCTTTGATCTTGACCAGCACCTCCCCGCGTCCCGGGGTGGGCACAGGCACGTCTTTCAAAACGGCGCCGTAAACCGGTCCGGCTTTCACCACGGCTTTCATGCGTTTTCCCTCCCGATAACTCGACTAGGACTTCCTAATGATCCGACCTCCGGAACCTATAGCCCAGACGCTGCCGTTTTGGTCCCTGAAGAACCGTATCTCATTGTCCAGTCCCCTGACCGTCACAACCCCGACGTTGTCGCTGTCGCGCTTAACCTCGTACGAGCGTTTGGAGTCTT
>ENA-UPSB01001062-UPSB01001062.1-bioreactor-metagenome-genome-assembly--contig:-NODE-1062-length-35992-cov-60.174889_pt1 | contig 35992 bp, 34 predicted proteins | sample MGYA00238182_ERZ773286 | MGnify/ENA primary metagenome ERZ773286 (study PRJEB29026, sample SAMN07631240) | bioreactor metagenome | isolation source: Switchgrass digestor | place: USA: Dartmouth...
ATGCAAAAAGGGTATGCCCTGCTAAAAGGGCATACCCTTCTTCCTAACATTTAACCTATATTACGCTTTTAGTGGGGAACGAAAGTGGCACAATCGGTTTCCTGGGTGCTTCGAGCGTTTCGCGGCTGAATCTCGATCTTGGCAGCCCCGCAGTGGTCACCTTCTATATAGTAGTGGCAGGTGTTTACCACGCACTTTACCCCAGGAAGAGGCTGATTCTTTTTCGGTACGCGGCCTTCCATTTCATGCATCCCTCCCGTAAAGGATTTTCTATTTTAGCTTTTGTATTGCAGGAGGGTTTTATTCCATCGACATTAAATAATAGGCATGCGTTTTTTGGGCATTTTGCGATCCATTGAAAAATACAAAGCCGCTAAACGTATACCTCTGACTAATAGCCTTTTTCGCATTTCGCGATTCATAATAAAAACTATTGAGCAAAAACCTGGTAAAATTAAAAGGGGAGGTGCTTACCCCCCCTTCATTCGCTCAATTGAAAAAGCTCAAACCACGGCTTGGCCAGGCTTATTCATCGAAATATATGGCCTTTCCGGTCTTGGCAGACTGGTATATAGCCTCAAGGATTTCGGTTACAACCAGCGCCTGTTCGGGTTTGACCAGCGGCTCGGTGTCGTTTATTATGGACTCGATCCACATCCTGGCTTCCTTGTCGCCGGGCGACTCAACCGCGCTGGCATCGTAGAAATCTACTCCGGAAGCATCAAGCCCTGGCTTGGTTATATATAGCTTGCCGTATTTTTCGCCGTTTATGCGCAGGCCATCCCACATGTCGGCTCCAGCCTCGGTTCCGCACAGGGTGGTCTTGGCTTCGCCTATCATCAAGGTGTTCAATGCCCAGCTGGCTTCCAGGATGATGGTTGCCCCGTTTTGCATGACTATGAAGCCAAATGCGGAATCCTCCACGGTAAACTTCTTGGGATCCCATGGTCCCCAGGCATTGGCAGCGTTCTCGCGCTGGGAAAGCTTATGGTATACGGTGCCCATAACGCTCTTCACCTTATAGTTGTCCATCATCCAGAGGGTCAAATCCAGAGCATGGGTTCCTATATCGATGAGGGGCCCTCCACCCTGTTCCTCTTCATTCAGGAACACGCCCCAGGTGGGAACTGCACGGCGCCTTATGGCATGAGCCTTTGCAAAGTATATCTCGCCCAATTCGCCGTTTCTGCAAAGCTTGTACAGGTACTCCGAATCCGGCCTGAAGCGGTTCTGGTAACCGATGGTCAGTTTTTTGCCCGTGCGCCTGGCGGTCTCAACCATCTTGCGGGCATCGGCCGCATTCTTGGCCATTGGCTTCTCGCACATGACGTGTTTACCGGCTTCAAGGGCATCAACCGTTATAAAGCCGTGTGACCTATTGGGAGTGCAGATATGTACCACATCAATTGATTTATCTTCCAGAAGTTTCCTGTAATCGGTATAAACCTTGGCATCCTTCGAGCCGTATTTAGCGGCTGCCTCTTGAGCCCTCTCTTCTATGATGTCGCAAAATGCCACCATCTCAACGCAATCCAGCTTGGCCAATCCCGGCATATGCTTGCCGTTGGCTATTCCCCCGCATCCTATGATTCCCACTCTAAGCTTATCTTTGCAGCCCATCATTAACCCTCCCCATTTATATTTGGTAAAATTACGTTTACATGATAAAATGTTACCATATTGAATGCATTTTTTCAACTGCTTAAATCTTTTGCAATTCCCGTTATTTAAGCCCCATTCCCAGCTTAATAAACCTGAACATTCGATCGGCTGCATCCTTCAGAAGCTCTTCGGCCCTTGCTATGGCCTCGTCCAGCGACATGGGAGCGTTCACGGTTGGCATGATGCTGGATATCCCGAATTCATAAGCCTTCTGAGCTCCCGGCCCCATACCTCCTACTATGGCTACCACCGGGACCCCTTTTCGCTCGCAGCGCCTGGCTATCCCCACCGGCACCTTGCCGTACATCGACTGTCCGTCAATCCTGCCCTCCCCGGTTACCACCAGGTCAGCTCCCTCGATCAGCTCCTCAAATCTTACATAATCGAGAATGGTATCGATTCCTGGCTTCAAAGCGGCACCTAAGAATGCTACCAGCGCAGCCCCGAGGCCGCCTGCCGCGCCCGAACCGGGAACCCTGCTCATATCCATACCCGTTGTCTCCTTGATGAGCCGTTCGTAGTTCTTCATCCCGGACTCTAGAATATCAAAGGTTTCCTCGGTCACCCCTTTTTGCGGCCCATACACGGCGGTAGCCCCAAGAGGTCCCGTGAGCGGATTGCTCACATCGCATATAACGGTGATGGTGCTCTCTTTTATTCGCGGGTCCATATCATCCAGGATGATCTTATTGATAAACCGCAGCTGCTTACCCCCAAGCCCCACTTCCTTGCCAGAACCGTCCAGAAACTTAACTCCCAGCGCTTGGGCGGCGCCTATTCCACCGTCGTTGGTGGCACTACCGCCAATTCCTATGATGAAGTCCCGGATACCTTCATCCAGCGCCTTCCTAATGAGTTCGCCGGTGCCATAGGTAGTGGCGTTCAAAGGATCCCTTCTTTCGGTCTGGATAAGGGGCAGGCCGGATGCCTGTGCCATTTCGATCACTGCAGTTTTGTCGTAAATTATACCGTATTTGGCTTTAACGCGCATCCCGGGCAGCGGACCCGTTACTTCAGCCGTTCTGTATTCACCTTTAGCTGCCGTAACCAGCGCGTCCACCGTTCCCTCACCGCCATCGGCGATGGGGACTTTTACCACTTCTAATGGCGAAAAGTGCCATCTTGCCACCTCTTCCAGGTGTTCGATGACTTCCAGGGAAGAAAAAGTCCCCTTAAATGAATCAGGCGCCAGGACGATTTTCAAATTTTACACCCCGCTTCTTGCAAATTTTTTGTAAGCTTGTCTAACCGTTAAACGGCACGACAAAAGCACATTTTAGACCTGTATCAAGCGCTTTCAGAGGAAAGCGCTACCTCCATCATAAGCGCACACTCTATCCTCTTGCGCTGCATGAGGCATGCCAGCTCGTTTGGGATATCAATGCTCCCGTTTGTGAAGTATGCGTTGGCGTGACATCCGCCGGAACAAAAATATTTGGCCCAGCAAACCCTGCACTGCTCCTTTGTCAGGATGTTGCACCTTTTAAACCGGTCGGACAATCTCCCGGGGTCATCTATGCCCCTGAACACATCTCCCATTATGAACTGGGGCTGCCCGACAAACTGATGGCAGGGAAAGAAATGCCCCTCGGGCGATACCGCCAGGTATTCAAAACCCGCACCGCAGGCCACAATTCGCCTTTGAATGCAGGGACCCCCATATAGATTTACGTTAAAGTGATAAAAGTTGAGCTTTTTACCCGATTTTATATATTCGATACACCTTTTTGCTAGCCTTTCATATTCATCGAGTATTGCGGGGATGTGCTCCTCTGTGATGTGGAACGGCTGCCCGCTACCCACCACGGGTTCAATCGATATCTCATCAAACCCCAAACCCGCAATATGAAACACATCCTCGGAAAAATCCAGGTTTTCATTGGTAAATGTCCCGCGGATGTAATAGCTTTTATCGCCCCTGCCGTTTACCAATTGCTTGGCATAACCTACAATCCTATCATAACTTCCTCTCCCGTTTCTGTGGTATCTCATGGAATCATGGATACTTTTTCTCCCGTCCAGGCTGATAACCACGTTATCCATGTTTTCGTTTATAAAATCGATCCTTTCTCCGTCAAGGAGAGTACCGTTGGTGGTTATGGTGAAATGAAACTTTTTCTCGCCCCGCTTCTCAATTTCCCTTCCGTAAGCAACCACGCTTTTTACCACATCAAAATTGAGTAGCGGTTCCCCTCCAAAAAAGTCTACCTCGATATTCCTTCTATTTCCGGAGTGGCTGACCAGATAATCCAGAGCCCTGAAGGCCACTTCTTCGGGCATGAGCCTTCTCTCGGAGCAGTAATTCCCCTCGGATGCAAAACAATACTTACATCTAAGATTGCAGTCATGAGCCACATGAAGGCACAGGGCTTTTAAACCGTTACCATTCTCAAGCTGCCGCAGGAGGCTTGTATCATCCAGTTCCGGGCTGTACAGCATACCCTCGGCCTTTAGCCGCTCGATTTCCTCGCAGGCCTCCATAACATCGTCTAAGCCGAAGGTATCCTTAAACCTTTGAATCGCTTTGTCCTTCGAAAAATCATCGGGAAAGGCCTTTAAAATTTCATAAGTTATCCTATCGAGGCTATGTACGCTCCCGCTGTTTACATCCACTGCGATATAATAACCGTTGACTTCAAAAGCATGAACCAATTTAAGCTCCCCTCCACTAAAAAGCATGTACCATTAAACTTTCCTCAGCGCTATAAGGATATATAAAATATTGGAACATTTTAATATAATATTATCATCGAATATCCTATATGTCTATTGCAAATCGGCCGAAATTATTATACATGTAAAATTTGTGCCTAAGATCAGGCTGCTTGACATGCCATAATATAACTAATATACTGTACGTGTAACTACAAACCCTTCGTATGATTTCAAATCACACTTCCGGGAGGAATATGCCATGGGAAAATCGAATATTCTTTTAATTACTACCGATCAACAGAGGTTTGATACCATCAATGCATTGGGAAATCGGTACATATATACACCTCACCTTAATTGGCTGGTAGATCAGGGAATAACCTTTACCCGCTGTTACGCCGATAGCCCAATATGTATGCCATCAAGGGCTACCATCATGACGGGCAAACACGGTTACACGACGGGGTTGGTTGGAAACGATGAAAACATCAAGCCGATGGCCACCAATCCCACATTGCCGGGGATACTGACGCGAAACGGCTATCAAACCAGAGCTCAAGGCAAAATGCACTTTTCTCCGATACGCGCACACTACGGGTTTGAATACATGGAATTACCCCTGGACTATTACCGGGAAAGAAGCCAAAATGTACATCTCGGGTTACCCAAACAGCATGGAGTTGGCGAAAACGAAATAGAACCGGCCATCTCAACCGTCGACGAAGTGAACAGTTTGACTTATTGGACGGTGAAACGCTCGATAGATTTTCTCGAAACCCGTGATGATACGCGTCCTTTCTTCCTGTGGACAAGCTTCACAAAGCCCCATCCTCCCTTTGATCCATGCCTGAACTACTGGAACCTATATCGCGACAAAGAGGTACCGCCTCCCGTATACGGTGACTGGTCCGAATCATTGGAAAAAATACCCCAGGGCTATATGTATCCTACCTATTGTTTGAATAACGCATACCGGCTTTCGGAAGAACAACTAAAGGATGTAAAAAGGGCTTATTACGCCTGCATTACTCAAATTGATTACACCCTTGGGTTGTTGTTTGCAAGGCTGCGTGAAATGGGCCTGCTTGAAAACACCTGGATCATCTTCACATCCGATCACGGCGACATGATGGGAGACCACCATATGGGGGCCAAGAGCGTCTTCTTTGAAGGTTCTGCGCACGTACCCTTAATCATTCGGCCGCCTTTTGGTTCATGGGAGCTCCATTCCTACTCGGGTAAAAAGTGCGATGCCCTGGTGACCCTGGCGGATATCCTGCCCACTGTACTGGGTATTGCGGGCATAGAGCCACCGGCGGGCATCGATGGAGTAAACCTTTTAGACCTGGTAGATAAACCCGACTATAATCGCGTTTTTATCGGGAATTGCGAGAACAGGTACTTTGCCGTTATAGAGGGCGATTATAAGTATATGTGGACTTCCCTGGGAGGAGATGAACTTCTGTTCAACCTCAAAACCGATCCCAGGGAACAGAAAAATTTGGCCGGCCGCAAGGAAGAAGAAGCGGTATTAATTCGCATGCGCAAAAGGCTTATCGAGCATCTGGAGAAACGAAACAGCCATTTGGTCAAAAACGGGAAGTTAATGCCAAAAGAAGCTCCGAAGGGACCCGGTGAGGTCCCCAAATGGCCGGGCTTCCATTCCATTACCGTTCCAACCGATGTGCTGCACTGATCTTTTCAAACGCTGCATAATTAAGTAAACTGACAGTACGGCTTGGCTTAGCCTTAACGGCAACTTTTTCGCTATAATCCCAAAAAACAAACGAAGCAGAGTGATTCATTCTCACCTGCTTCGTTTTTTACCCTTAGCTTATCTTCCCCAGCATAGCTGCACCTACTATGCCCGCATCGTTGCCCAGCTGCGCTGCAACTATCCTGGTCTGAGGTACTCCCTCAACGGTATAGACCTTTTCGCTAACCAGCTTTCTGAGGGGGGCCAGCAGGTATTCCCCTTCCTTGGAGATCCCGCCGCCTATAGCTATAATCTCAGGCTGGAATATGTTCACCAGGTTTGCCAGCCCCTCGGCGAGGTATTTAATATACTCCTCCACAATCTGCAGCCCGATCCTGTCTCCCTGCCTTGCGGCATCAAAAGGAACCTTGGCATTTATCCTGGACAGATCCCCTTCAACGAGCTTATTTATCAAGGAATCGGGGTTGGCGACGGCCGCTTTTTTCGTTTGGCGTATCAAAGCGGTGGCGGAAGCATACGCCTCCCAGCATCCCTTCCTTCCGCAGGTGCACTGCTCGCCGTCCACCACGATCACCATGTGCCCCATTTCGGCTGCTGCATTGTTAAAACCGTTGTAAACCTTGCCATCTATCACCACGCCGCTACCCACACCCGTACCCAGCGTGACCGTAACGGAATGCCTGGCACCCTTGCAGGCACCCGCCACGCTTTCGGCAAGTGCGGCTACATTGGCGTCATTGTCAAGATATACCGGAAGATCTATGTATTTCTGCATTTCATCCCGCATGGGAACGTTTCTGAATTTAAGATTGTTTGCATATACCAGAATGCCTTTCTCGGTGTTGGGCGTTCCCGGGCTCCCTATGCCTATGGATTTTACATCTTTTAAGGAAACCCCGGCGTCTTCAATAACCTTCAGGGAAAGCATGGCCATATCCTTAATGATTTCGGGATATTCCCTTTCATTTAAAGTGGGAACGCTATCCTTATGGACGATTTTTCCTTCTTCATCAACAAGCCCTACGGCTATATTAGTTCCTCCTAAATCAATACCTATGTAATACATACTCATTCCCCCCAACTATGGCTTTTACCTAAATGATACAACACATTTGGGCCAAAAACAATACAAAACCGGTGGAAATGAAACCTGCGTATGCATGGACCATGAGCAGGTTATACTACAAACAGGTTATACTGCAAAATGGGTGATGAGACAATATGTTTGAAAGGCTGAAAAGGCGCTTGAAACTGGGAACTGAGCAAGATAGCATTGACACCATACATATGGATATAGATGAGCCTCTGCCATCTAACATCGAAAGGGTAAAGGAAAAGCTCGAAAAGGTCTTTTCCGCATGCAGCGATTATATTCAAAGGGAGATAGTATGCGGCGAGGATGGCAGCGTTAGAATACTGGTCTCATTTATCGAAGGCCTCGTGGACAAAAAGATTTTAAATCAGGATGTGATTCGTCCCATACTCAACCATTTTTCCAGCATGAGGTTGGAGGGTAAGCCGGCGCGTATATATCAGCTCATAATGGAATGCATCATAAGCAATAATGAAGTTATAGAAACCGATAACATGCAGCAGGCGATATTCAAAATCGTATCGGGAGATGCAGTGCTTTTTGTTAATGGAAGTAAGAGGGCATTAGTGGTAGGGGTTAAAGCCCCGGAGGGCAGGCAGGTGCAGGAGCCCGATACCGAAGTTTCCATAAGGGGATCAAGGGAAGGCTTCGTTGAAAATCTCGGTACCAATATGGTGCTCATTCGAAAGAGGATAAAAAACCCAAACCTGAAGTTTGAAAGGATACAGCTGGGTTCCCAGACCAAAACCGATATCTGCATATGCTATATCAAAGGGCTGGCCAATGAAGAAATTATCAATGAGGTACGAAACAGGCTTAAAAAAATAAGATGTGACGGCATCCTGGACTCGGGATATATTGAACAGTACATAACCGACAATCGGTTTTCACTTTTCCCCCTTGTGGGAAACAGCGAAAAATGCGACAAGCTGGTGGCAAAGCTGCTGGAGGGCAGGGTGGCAATACTGTGCGATGGCACCCCGTATATCCTAACGGTGCCCTACCTTTTCATAGAAGCCATACAGACGTCGGACGACTATTATGATCACGCTTTTTTTGCATCCTTCATGCGGATATTGCGCCTGCTCGCATTACTTGTATCCATCATGCTACCGGCCATGTACGTTGCGCTGGTCAGCTTCCACCACACGGTAATACCCTTTAAGCTAATAATCGCGCTGGCTTCCTCTCGCCAGGGTATTCCCTTTTCGCCATTTGTAGAGGCTTTGCTGATGATAGCGGCTTTTGAATTCTTGCGCGAAGCCGGGGTGCGCATGCCCAGGACTATCGGGCAGGCCCTCAGCATAGTGGGGGCCATCGTACTGGGCGAGGCATCGGTCAACGCGGGGATCGCCAGCAACCTCATGGTAATCGTCGTCGCCATAACCGCCATATGCAGCTTTATTGTCCCGCCCCTAAGTAGAACCACCATGTTGCTGCGATTTATTTTTTTGGTAGCTGCCAATCTTTTTGGTTTCCTGGGGATATTCTGCGTAGGGATATCGGTGATCATACACCTGTGCAGGCTGCGCTCCTTCGGCATCCCGTATATGGCGCCATTCTCTCCGCTTACTGCTGCTGACCTCAAGGATTCGCTCATTATGGTTCCTATATGGGCAATGATAACCCGGCCCAGGATACTGTTTCAATCGGATGCAAAAAGCAACGTAGGAATAAAGCGCCAGGAGGTGGATAAAATAAGTGAAGATTAAAAAGGTGGCCGTTGTGCTCCTGCTGCCTGCATTGCTCACCGGATGCTGGGACAATGTGGACCTGGCGGACATCAACATCGTGACCGCCCTGGGGATAGACAAAACAGAAGATGGGAAAATCGTCGTAACCGTACAGGTGGTGGAGCCGGGCGCTTTACAGTTGACCTCCTCAAGCCAGCAGGGAGGAGGCTCCTCCCAGTCCAAACCGATATTCGTCAAGTCCTACCAGGGTGAAACGATTTACGACGCCCTAATAAGCATGAAAGCCATAGTGGATAAAAGGCTTTTCTTAAGCACAACCCAGGTATTAATTCTTGGGGAGAGGTTTTGTAAGGAGGGCATCAACGAAGCGCTGGACTTTATGCGCAGGAACCATAATACGGAGTATTTGACGGATGTGCTGGTGGCAAGGGGGGTTACCCCTGAAGAGATACTGAAAATACAATCGGACATGGATGCCATACCGGCCATATACATAAAGGAAACGGCGGAAAACACGGCAATAAGGGCAAAGGTTAAACGGACGACCTTAATGGAATTATTTAAAGAGATACAAAACGTATGCAACCAGGTTACAATTGGCCAGATTACGAAGGTGGACGAAACCACCGTCAAAACTGAAGGCACAGCCGTTTTCAAGGATGGGAAGCTGGTAGGATGGCTGGACCAATATCAGACGAGGGGATATCTGTTTGCCACAGACAGGGTAAAAGGCACCGTTATCAACGTTCCGGTCGACGATGGCAGGATGTCCATAGAGGTAATGCATTCAAGCGGAAAAATGGAAGTGAAATTCAAAGACGGCAGGCCAAGCCATCTATCCATTCGCGTTACCCTTGAAGGGAATATAGGAGAGTATGCCGGAGAAAAAATGTTTACTTCGCCCGAAGGCGTGTATGAACTGGAAAAACTTTTAAACCGGGAGATCAAAAAAGAGATCATGATGGCACTTAATAAAGCTCAAAAGGATTATTCCAGCGATATATTTGGATTTGGCGAATTTGTGCATAAGCATCATCCGCGTTACTGGAAAGAGGTAGTTGACGAGTGGGATGATATCTTCAGCAAACTGCCCGCCGATATCCAGGTAAATGCAAAAATAAGGCGTGGAGGACTTATGAAAAGTCCGCTGATGAGGGATGAATAGCTACCTGCTTGTAGTGTTGTTCATTTTCATAATTCTGGAACTGCGCGACCTGCGGGGCTTTATCAGGGGAAGGGAGCCCGCCAGGGTGGTTATCGTCAATATTGCCATCATGGCAATAAGCCTCGCCATAGGATTGCTTTTGGCCATGGGGAAAAGGCCTACAAGTCCTCCGCAGTGGATAGAGCAAATGTTAAAGGCAATAGGAGTGGTAAACTGATGGAAAAAGCCAGAATATCCGGCTTACAATTGTTTCTGCTCATATTGGGTTTTCTATTCGGAAGCACGGTAATTTTGAATCCGGCAACAGGCGCAAGAAACGATGGCTGGCTTGCCATACTCATAGGTGGAACAGGTGGCACGCTGCTGATTTTATTATATGCCTCAATTTCGTTACTCAATCCATCAAAGACGCTGGTAGATATTTTAAGAGATCGACTTGGAAGGTTCATAGGCAATATAATTTCCGTATTTTACATATGGTATTTTATACATCTGGCTTCACTAGTTCTTAGAAACTTTGGTTCCTTTATAATATCGACCACATATCCTCAGACCCCTTTGGAGGTCCTCCTCATCGTCTTTATACTTGTAATTATGTACAGCCTAAACAGCGGCATAGAGGTCATGGGAAGGGTAGCCGAAATCATCGTGCCGGCCGTGCCTGTTATAGCCGTCATCATCAGCCTGGGAATTCTAACCACACACGACTTTACCGCGTTTCTTCCCATACTGGGAAACGGGATAAGGCCCGTATTAAAGGCAAGTTTTAACCTGGTTACCTTTCCCTATGGGGAAGCGGTTGCATTTTTGATGATATTTCCCTATTTAAACAGAAGGGAAAATCTGAAAAAGGTATCAATTTTATCCGCCCTATCATCCGTGGTGCTGTTTCTCTTTATCTTTTTTAGAGATATTATCGTGCTGGGAAGCCACTTTATACATAGCGCTACTTTTGTACCCCATCTGACCTCCGTGCTTATCCCCAGTATAAACCTGGAGCCGCTATTCGACGTTAACCTGTCAATAGGTGGAGGCGTAAAGGTTGTGGTTTGCATGTATGCAGCTACAAATGCGATAAACCAGATCCTAGGAGCGGGGGACTACAGGAAATTCGTCACGCCCGTGGCTTTATTTTGCGTCGTGCTCGCAATATGGGTTTACGAAAACGTCTTCGAAATGTTCCATTGGGCTGAAAAAATATGGCCCTATTATTCCATTCCCTTTCAATTTGTCATCCCTTTGATGTTGTTGTTTCTATCTTTGATTAATAGGGATAAGAATTAAAAGGGACAAGTCAGCCCATGAAAAATCAACCGAATAGCGAATTCATCATCCTTTTTATTTTATCCTTTCTCGCCTGGGTCTCAGCATAGTCCACTTCTATACCACCTTCGTCTTTGATTATCAGCACGTAGCCCTCCTTCGCATCTGCGGGCAGCCTTGATTTCTCTATATTGATCATTTTCCTGCTTTCGTCCTCGCAAACCGCAAAGTCACCTTCGAACCTGTCGATTATAACCTTCTTCATGGTTAACATCTCCTTACCGATTGATGAAGATCTCAATTTTTTTACCATCGCTGGTTGCGATTATGGTGCCCGACTCATCCGTTCTGTATATCTTGATACCCGCCTGTCTGAGCTTCTGTATGGTTTCGGGCGCCGGATGGCCATACTGATTGTTCTTTCCCACCGATATCACCGCTATTTTGGGCCGCACAGCCTGCAAAAATTCCGCTGAGGTAGAATACTTGCTACCATGGTGGCCCACCTTTAACAGATCCGCCTTCAGGTCATATCCTTTCCCAAGAATCTCCTCTTCCGACTTAAAGCCAGCATCCCCTGTTAACAGGAACGATGTGGTGCCGTACTGCAATTTTATTACCACCGAATAATCATTGGTGTCTTCGTAAGCTTCGCTATTAGGGGCGAGTATGGTAAACTCGGCTTCCCCCAGCGAATATTTGGTACCGGGTACCGGGGGAGTAACCTTCAGTTCCTTGTTTAAGATGGCTTCCAGCATATCCTCAAAGGTTTTAGTGGTGCTCTCGGCCCTGGGCATTATAAAATTTTTTACTTCAAAGGCATCTATAACGGCATCCATCCCGCCGATGTGGTCTTCATGGGGATGAGTTGCAATGACGTAGTCTAGCGCCGTTATTCCCCTATCCTTTATATAATCTACTACCAGCCGGCTGTCCTCATTGTTCCCGGCATCAATCAGCATTGAAGCGTCCTTCATGGTGATCAGAATGCTGTCGGCCTGACCCACATCGATAAAATGCACGATCAGGCCCTTCTCTCCAATGTTCTCAGGAACCTCCTGGTTATCTTCCGTAGTCGGCGCCGCCGAACCATCTTCGGTGACAATATCCTCTGCAGGCCCTTCTACTGCTTTTTCGCCCGACAGCCTGACCACTACAAACACGATGAACAATATGAAGATATACATCAGCCTTGTCCATGTTGTAGTAACCTTTGATTTCCTTGGCATTGAACAACACCCTTCCATTGGCTGTGCAATATTTAAATAACGAATTTTGTGGCGCTTTGTTGATCCCATTTCCTCTGCTTCACGAGTACATATACACCTCTTCCCTAAATCCCAGATATATTTTAGCATATTTTATTTGATTTTTCTGCCATGTACAAAAATTTATAGTCATATAGAAGTTCCTTGATTTTAAAAGACCAATGTGCTATTATATGTAGCAAGTAGTATGGTAGCACGGTGGGGAAAGGGAATATGCATTGCTTTCCCTCCGTCAACAAAATTAAGGGGGGATTTTTTATGCCAAAAAAAGCTTTTGTCTTCATTTTAATGGTAGCGCTTCTATCAACAACTTTTATGGCATGCAGCACAACCACATCTTCAGACAAAATGATAAAAATAGGTATATCTCAGCTGGTGGAGCACCCGGCTCTGGACAGTGCCCGCGAAGGCTTTATCGAAGCTCTCAAGGAAGCTGGCTATGAAGATGGCAAGAACATCAAGATCGATTTTCAGAATGCGCAGAACGATATGACCAATGCGCAGACCATAGCCCGTAAATTCGTCGACGAAAAGGTCGACATGATACTTGCCATAGCCACACCGGCTGCTCAGGCGGCAGCTAATGTGACCAAGGATATACCCATATTGATCACGGCTGTTACCGATCCCGTATCGGCCGGTCTTGCCGAAAGCCTTGAAAATCCGGGCGGTAACGTAACGGGGACAACCGATATGAACCCTGTGGCCGAACAGATAAAGCTGATAAAAGAGCTGGTTCCCAATGCCAAAACTTTCGGCATACTTTACAATTCCGGCGAAATAAATTCTAAAGTCCAGGTGGATATTGCCAAGCAGGCGGCGGAAGAGCTCGGCTTAAATATGGTAGAAGCCACGGTGACCAACAGCAATGAAGTCAGCCAGGCTACCCAATCGCTGGTTGGAAGGGTGGATGCCATCTACGTTCCAACCGACAACACCATAGTCTCCTCCATAGGAGCGGTCATAAAGGTTGCCAATGATAATAAGATACCGGTTATTGGTTCCGAACGGGGCCAGGTAGATGCGGGTGCTATAGCCACCAAAGGCATAGATTATAAGGAGCTGGGCAAGCAAACCGGCCAAATAGCCGTGGAGATTATAAAGGGCAAAAAGCCCCAGGATATACCCATAGAGGGTGCCAAAGTTGTCACCCTGATAATCAATCAAAAGGCGGCTGAAAGCATTGGCCTTACCATACCGGAAGAAATACTGAACAATGCAGACGAAGTTATAAAATGATAATGAGGTGGTTTGATTGTTTGGTTTGATTGTTACAGCCCTGGAACAGGGACTGGTTTTTGGCATAATGGCGCTGGGGGTCTATATTACCTTCAAGGTGCTTGACTTCCCCGATTTAACGGTTGATGGGAGCTTTCCGCTTGGCGCAGCGGTGGCTTCCATCATAATTTTTAATGGCAGCAATCCCTTTTTAGCTCTGTTCTTGGCCATGGCAGCCGGCTTAGCCGCCGGGTGTATCACGGGTCTGCTCAATACCCGGGGAAAGATAACGGGATTGCTCTCCGGTATACTCACCATGACGGCGCTTTATTCCATAAATCTGCGCATTATGGGTAGGGCAAATGTAACCCTGCTGAACTCCAGGACCGTATTTACGTGTATTGAGGAATTAGGAGTGCCACACAGCTGGGCATTCCTGGTACTGTTTATAATTGCTGCGTTTTTGATAAAGGTCCTGCTGGATTGCTTTTTGAAGACCCAGATAGGTTTTGCCCTGAGGGCAACGGGCGATAACCCCGAAATGGCCCGGGCCAACGGAATAAATACCGATACCATGAAAATATTGGGGTTAGCCCTATCCAACGGCTTGGTAGCGCTGTCAGGCGCTCTGGTAGCCCAGTATCAGGGGTTTGCCGATATTGGCATGGGCATAGGCACCATCGTTTCGGGGTTGGCTTCGGTGATCATAGGAGAAATGATGCTAGGAGAAAGAGGCATCGGGATAGCAACCTTTGCGAGCTTGATGGGGTCTTTCATCTACAGGCTGAGCATCGGCATCGCCTTGAGGTTAGGTTTTGCAGCCACTGACTTAAAGCTACTCACCACCATATTGGTGATAATAGCCCTCAGTACGCCAAAAATCAGGAACTTGCTGCGTAGCACTTCATCCACAGTCTCTAATGGAAATTGAAAACGCAGGGAGGAAATTGTAATGCTGGAACTTAAAGGCGTAACGAAAATCTTCAACGCAGGTACCGTTAACGAAAATGTAGTGCTCAAGGACATTGACCTCAAAGTCGATGAAGGCGATTTCATCTCTATAATAGGCAGCAACGGCGCGGGTAAATCCACCCTCTTGAACGTTATAGCGGGCGTATACGCGGTTGATAGAGGGAATATATTGCTGGATGGAAGGGATATAACCAAAGTGCCCGAACATGAAAGGGCCAGGTATATCGGAAGAGTTTTTCAGGACCCCATGAAGGGTACCGCTCCTTCCATGACCATAGAGGAAAATCTGGCCATTGCCTACCGTCGAAATTCACGGCGTACCCTCGGATGGGGCCTTAACAACAGGCTCCGGGAGGAATTCAAGCAGAAACTGGCCGAAACTGGCTTGGGTTTGGAAAACCGCTTGAATTACAAGGTAAAATTGCTTTCAGGGGGGCAGCGGCAGGCCCTTACCCTGATCATTGCCACCATGGTCAAGCCCAAGCTTTTGCTTCTGGATGAGCATACCGCTGCTTTGGACCCATCCACCGCCCGCCTGATAAACAACTTGACGGAAGAAATCGTGCTCCAAAAGGGCATAACCACGCTTATGATCACGCATAACATGGAACATGCCATTAAGATGGGCAACAGGCTCATAATGATGGATAAAGGGCAAATCATACTGGATATAAAGGGATCCGAAAAGAAGTCCCTCACCGTGAACGATTTGGTGGATATGTTCGAGCGAGCTGCCCATAGAAAGTTCGATGAAGACAGGACAATGCTGAGAGTAAGCAATGGCTAATATTTTGCCCCTTTATTTTTCATCCGCTGTGTAAACTCGGCCTGAAGCCGCGGCGCTTCGGTGTCTTCCTTGACTGCCTTTATCGCACGGGCCAGGGCTTTAGCATAAATGTCAAGTACCACCTTCCCCTTTTCTTCACTGGCATAGCTGGCATTGCCCACCACGTTTTCCGGGTAGTCTGCATACCACCAAAGGGCATTATGTACTCCATGCTCCCATAGATGCTTGAAACGCCTCAACGGTTCAACCGTTTTCTGCGGAGCGTATTCAAGCTTAACCTTGCCCGGACAACAGGCCATAAACAGGGAGGTCTCCATTTCACAAGCATGTCCGAGAATATCGGTTTCCCATAAGCTCCTTATTTTAGCGCGTTCCTCATCGGTAAGCCCCTCACCAACATTGGTGTGGTAGAGAATATAATCCGTGGGCTCATCCAGGCGGCTCATGGCAAAGTAATCTAGCATATGGATGTTGCCGCCATGGCCGTTTACGACGAGGATTTTCTTAAATCCGTTGGATGCGATGGACTTCAGGAGCAGTCCGAATGCTTCGATGGCAAAAGCCTGCGGGAAATTGACCGTACCCGTAAAGCAGGCAGCTTCATGCACCTGCATCAAGAAGTAGGGCGGAAATACGACTGCAGGCTCTATCTCCGCAGCCTTACATGCCACCGTATGGCTGATGATCATGTCGCACCCGAAAGGCAGGTGCTCCCCATGCCGTTCCAGAGACCCTGTTGGAACGATGCAAAGCCCGGTCTCCTCTACGGCTTTCTCGAAATCCTTCGGCACTAAATACTCCCAACGCATAGACAAATCCCTCCATTTTATTATTTTAATTTAAACCTGCGAGAGCTGTATATGTTGTATGAAGTTCGTTGATGTTAAAATATATTGTATCATAATAAGAATAGTTTTGGGTCATCATTATAATATCTCTATCCGTCAATGTTCTTTCTTCAATTAAACTTCTTGTTATTTCGTCAGACGTGGCTAACCAATCCCTATCACTCATTGCAGTATAATTACTAATCAGCGGCGGGTGATACTTATTTGTTATATTTCTATTGCCCGTCATATCCTCACCTAAAAGCCAAGGCTCGTCTGTTTGTCCTGCTACTGCTGGATGTGGTCCTGATGGTTCGCCATATGCGAACGTGCCGTATCTTAACGAAATTTCTACATTTATTGGTTTGCCATTGTTATTTGTTGGTTCGACAAAAACTATTGAATCGTAAGCTCCCTATTGCTCGGCTATTGCAAACATATCATAATTATGCTCAATCATTCGCTGTTTCAGTTCTTCTGGAAGATTTGATTTCTGAATTTCTTCAACTGCTTTATCTAATTTTTGTTTTGCCTCAAGTCTTAAATTATCTCTTACATTACCGCCAGAACTAGATCCTTCTGAATTTGATCCTGAGCTTGAATCAGCATAGCTATTTACCGAAAAGCAACATAAAAGAAAGAATGCCAGTATAAAACTGGCTATACGATAATAAACCTTCATGTCAAACACCCCCTATTTTGTCATGTTGATATTTAAATTTTTCCATAAATATCTTGCAACTAAATGACTTAGCCTATCACCTGTATCAGTTACATACATCTTTGCCACATTCTTAATTTCGTTCATATCATTCCATCTACATGCATCTATCTTCAAATATCCATCCTCAAGCATGAACGACACCGACACGCCCGTATCAAAATACATATGATATACATATGCCTTTACTTGATTGCCTTCAAACATGAGCTTTGTAAACCTGTCCATTTCTATATCTTTCCAGGGTATGTTTTCAACTCCACGTTCATCTAGTGCTTTGTTTATAACTTGCTCTAACTCTTTTAATTTCATCATTACCAATCTCATTTCGTTTCTATTTAAAATACTAGACAACAAATATATTATGTTATCTTCTGCTTCTTTATCTATATTAAACTTAAATATGCCAATACCAGCATACAGCCTATTCTTTTGCTTGAACTCGTTATCGTAACTATACTTATTAACACCCCAATTAAATCCTTCTATACGTATATAAAGATATCCTTCGTTAGCATACCAACCACTATAAAATTCATAGTTTTCAGTATTGTAATACTTCTTCCAAATTCCTTCATATTCTTTTGCACTAACTTCTATATTTGCATAATAATCATCTATGTCTTTTTGAAGGATTTCTATAAATCTTTTATGCGCTCCTTTTTGTTTATATCTCTCGATTTCATCCTCCAAATATTCAATATAAGTCATATATTTATCATCCCTAAAGAACCACCTATCCTCTTTTCCCGTTCCCGGGTCTATAGGGTCGTACTCAATCGACTCTACCCTATCAGCAAATTCAGGCCATATCAGAGCATATTCTCCGAGCTTGCTTATTTTATCGCTGGGCACTTCTATATCAGGCTTATTAAACCTGTCATCGTATTCTCCCCAAGTTTCTATCAGGTAATCCTTTTCAGGATTGTGCCTTACTATTCCATCAGGGTAGGGGTTGAACGCTTTGGGTTCTTCTTCGACTTCTTCCTCAAAAGGCTCTTCAGCCTGCTCATTATTCTGCTCGTCATTTTGCTCTTCAGTCTGATTGTTATTTTCCTCCACATCAGAAGGAGTATTATCAGCCTGCTTGTTATTTTTCAAGCTGCACCCTGCGAATACTAAACCGCTGACTAAAATTGCAATAGCCAGAACTAAACCCACTATAATTTAACTTTCCTATCCATCATCAGAAAAATCACCCTTTCTTATTGCGTTTATACTTTTAAGTTTTCTATTTTGTTATCGGCTCCAGTCCAATTCTTCTTTATTATACTTGTATTATTATATTTGCACTCCTTACAAATTACCATCGACCATATAAAGGCAGTACACGTCTCGTCCACATCATTGACGGTATGGCACAGCGCTTCACTATCTGCCAATAGCATAAGACAAGCCATATCACTCATTATCAGCAAGAAGATCTGCTGTTCGATTCATGTCAAGTTGCTATTCTCTCCTTTTTTGGATTGAAATAAAACGGCTATTGCATATGAGCAGTTTCATCATTTGGCTAGAAGTGCGGCTTCTAAAGCCATCATCTGGAAATTCTTTTGCCTTTATACTACTCAAAATATCAATTACAGTCGAGCTATTTTTATTTTTTGGCCACTTTGGAGAGCGCCGTACATGCATCATGCTAGGCTCCGTCCAAATATGCCGTACCTCATTTTCATGCCAAACATCAACTTGTAAACTTTGTGCCTAAATTTAATATACGATAGCAAAACATAGCACTCTTGAGATACCATCTGCATAATATATAGCATCATATATAAAGTGGGAAATAAAGAGGTGACATAATACCATGTCGTGCGATTTGAATGATAAAGAGTATTGCCAATATAAAGTTGATCCATCAAACCCGAATTCGATTCCGAAGTTTGTTGACGAACTTCCGATTCCAAAGGTGCTGCAGCCTATAAAGAATACAAAATACGGAGCGTACTATGAAGTGAAAATGATGCAGGTGAAACAGCAGCTGCATAAGTATTTTCCGGAAACCACAGTATGGGGATATAATGGCACATATCCCGGCCCCACCATTGAAACGCTCAGGGACCGCACCGTTATGGTGAAATGGATTAACAGCCTACCCAAAAAGCATCTATTGCCGATAGACCGTACCTTGCATGCGACCATCGATACACCCGAAGTACGAACGGTGGTGCATCTTCACGGCGCACTGGTATCGCCCGAGAGCGATGGACATCCGGAAGCCTGGTTTACCCAGGGCTATAAAGAAACTGGCCCACGCTTTTCCACTGAAGTATACAAATACACCAATCATCAGCAGGCAACGACACTATGGTATCATGACCATGCGCTGGGAATAACCAGATTGAACGTATATGCAGGCCTGGCAGGTTTTTATATCATACGCGATCATCTGGAAACCAGACTCAATTTGCCATCGGGCAGGTACGAGATCCCTCTGGTGATTCAAGATAGGTCGTTTAACAGGGATGGTTCCCTGTTTTATCCTCCAGAACCACCTCAACCGGTACCGGGAGTCTTCCCATCGGTTGTGCCGATATTCTTTGGAAATACAATCCTCGTTAACGGCAAGGTATGGCCCTACCTTAATGTAGAGCCGAGGAAGTACCGCTTCAGGATTTTGAACGGGTCAAATTCCAGGACTTATACCCTGAGACTATCGAATGGCCAAAAATTCTATCAAATAGGAACCGATGGAGGGCTTTTAGAAAGCCCCGTAGAGCTTGACAGCTTGACGATTATGCCTGCGGAAAGGGCAGACATCATCATTGACTTTTCGGGTTTGAAAGGTAAAAATATTATATTGACAAACGATGATACGGATGAAAACACGAGAAACGTCATGCAGTTTAGGGTAGTGCTCCCGCTTAATGACAAAGATACCAGCACAATACCCGAGATACTGTATCCCTTCGAGCGCTTAAACGAGAATATGGCTACCAAGGTCAGAAATCTGACTCTCGATGCGGTAACGGACAGATATGGTCGTCCGTTGTTTCAACTTGATGGGAGAAACTGGCATGATCCTGTTACCCAAATGCCGGAATTGGGTAGCATTGAGGTATGGAATTTGATAAATTTGACGGCCTTTCCCCACCCCATCCACGTGCACCTGGTTCAGTTCCAAATTTTAGACCGCAGGCCGTTTGACGTACAGCAATACAGGAGCAAGGGCAAAATCATATACAACGGAGACCCAATCCCACCCGACCCAAACGAAATGGGCTGGAAGGATACGGTAAGAGTTGCGCCCGGACAGGTCACAAGGATTATCGCAAAATTCGATGGCTACACGGGCGACTATGTGTGGCACTGCCATATTCTGGAGCATGAAGACCATGATATGATGCGTCCGTTCAGGGTAATCAAGAGGTATTTCTCATAACAAGCTGCAGCAAGCAATACTATGACGAGCCCCGGTAAGGTATCCAGGGGCTCGTTCTCCATCAAATCCTTTATTCATTTCATCTACTATTTCTTTGGGTTTCACCGTCATTTCCACCCAGGCAAGGACAAATCCCGCTTTTTATAGCTTTTATTACTGAGCCAATATTCGACCAAGCAGAACAATAGAATGAAACCTTGCCGCGCTCCAATATCTCTATAGCCAATCTGCTGGTAAGCATAGATGCAATGCCTCATTTTAACGCTCTAATCATTGCAGTATGGTTATCACCAGGTAAGAAACCAACCAGCTCGACTACCTTAAACCCCGCCGTTCTAATTGCGTTCAGCTCGTGTTCCAGAGTTAACGGCGTATCAAAATGCACGAAGACGTCGTCATCAATCCCATCTCTGAGCCGCCGTCTTCTACATTCGGAAAATGTCAAGTCCTCTATGGCCTGCGATGTGGCGATGTAATCGCATTCGAGGTATATGCCCCTCGGCTTTAAGCAATTGAAGATTTTTTTAAACAGCGCTGTCTTTCGTTCGGCAGTATAATGATGTAGGGTTTGAAAAGAGACAACCGCATCAAAACACTCCTTCCCCATATCGTATGCAAAATAATCCTCGCGTACTAAAGTCAGATTCTTATCATGATGCTTTGCGTGGAGTTTACGCAACATCTCCTTAGATAAATCAACCCCAACCACTTGCAATTCCGGGAAGCGAGCAAAGATATAGTCCAGCTCAAGGCCGGTTCCACATCCGATATCCAGCAGAATGGTAATGGATGCCGGTAATAGTTCGGCCATCCACCGATAATGCTCCTTCCACCGTGCCATGTGCTCCTCGTACGAGTCGATACGGGCATCAAAAAAACCAGCCATCGTCTCCAGAGGCTGGTCTTTTGTTTCCTCCAGCCATTTCTTCAGCTCCAGGTAATCCTTATCCATTACATCCTCTCCTCCCCGGTACTTACTCATCGATACTTACCCCCTGATATTTCCTCCCTGATATTTCCTCAAACGGTCAGATACGAAGTAAAACTACTGTTTTTTTCTTCAAAACAACTATATAAATTTCAACACATGATGCCCGCTTCATGCAGCATCATGAACTTGAAACTACAAATGATCTTATGGTAAAAACAATTATACCATAATCAGCTTTTGTTAACATCATTTTTGATCAGATTTACCGGTATGTGCAAAATAGAATGCTAATTTTTAATGATATTAGAGAATGCCTTATATCACTTCACAAATTAACTTTCATTATCCTGTAAAATCCAATATAATGGCAGTACAGGAAATGTTTTTGTGCAATTTATATAGTATACTGAAGCCACCAACGGAAAGGAGGCATACCATGCAATACCCTGATGTGATCAAAGCCGCGCTGGAGTACATTGAGCAAAATTTAAAGACCGACATTTCGGCCGAAGAATTGGCACAGATGGCGAATTATTCGACATACCATTTTTACCGCTTATTTTCATCTGTTACCGGTTCTTCGGTTTCCGGCTATATTTTAAAACGGCGCCTTGATCATGCGCTTGCTGAAATCGCCGGTGGTCGTAAAGCTATCGAGGTGGTACTCGAGTACGGTTTTGATACGTATGCAGGGTTTTACAAGGCATTTGTAAAGATGTATGGTTGCTCTCCGAAGAAGTATCTCAGCATCTATAAAGACCATAAGCCAAAAAAGCCGGAGGTGGTAAAGGTGTATACGACAAGAGAACTGCGAAAAATTTTGGAAAACTGGGATATCGATAAGAACCTTCCTATTTGCGACATCTATCTAATGGACAGCGCAAAAGTTTCGGGCAATGTTTGGATGGTAGGCAGCGATTATGTCTTGAAAACCGGGAAACGGGAAGCGCTGATGAAAAACCTTAAGATTTCAAAGGAGCTTCACAAACAGGGCTTTTCCTCTTCACTGCCCATATTAACAAAAACCGGGCAGGAATATCTGGATGGTGAGGAAGTTTTTATTCTTACCCGCGGGCTGAAAGGCGGTCCGCTCGCAAGATCGGTTAGATTCGGCAATGATCGAATAAAGTTTGCTGAAAAGTACGGCAAAAGCATTGCACGGCTTCACAAAGCGCTAAAGGCCATACAAAAGGACATTCCCGCGGACGAAGTAAACCTATATAAAAACGTAACAGAATGGGCGTTGCCCAATGTAAAGCAGCAAAACATTCAGTGGGATATGGGAATTGATGACAGCTTTTTTGATGATTACATTGAAAATTTTGGAATACTGTACGATAAATTGCCGAAACAGCTCATCCATAGAGATCCGAATCCCAGCAATATTTTATTCGATAACGGTGAAGTAAGCGGATTTATCGACTTCGACCTGAGCGAAATTAATATACGCCTGTGGGATGTCTGCTATTGCGCCACCGGCATTCTGTCCGAAGGGAGCGATGAAGCGTACCAAAAATGGCTGGAAATCCTGGGCGGTATTTTGCATGGCTATGATATGGAGGGTAAACTTACTCCGGAGGAAAAGCAGGCGGTTTTCTACGTCATTTGCTCTATCCAGATGATCTGCATTGCGTTTTTTGTAAGCAATGATATGTATAGGGAACTGGCAAAAATAAATCGTCAAATGTTAAAATTTATCATCGACAATAAGGAGAAGATAGTCAATATATTTTAGAGTAAACTTGAAAACCGTAACATTAACAATGCTTTTAAAGAAAATATTATTCTCAAGGCCATTTGGCGCAACCCCGCCCAATGGCTTTAACTGTATTATATCAATGTTCTTCCTAAAAACACAATATTAGCTTGCTTGAACAAACCGCAATAAGGCTAACCCACGATTTAACTTTGTAATTTTGAGCCAAAAGTCTTATTGAAATTGTAATTCAAATATTATAAGATGAGGGACATTAGAATCATCATCTTTAACCGGGAGGTTTCGATGAATTATAGCATCCACTGTAAAAAAGTCCATAGAATTAACTTATTTTTAACTTTTGCGCTTGTAATGTTAATTATAATTCCTCTGATCTTTTTATACGGGTTGGATGGCAGTAAGCTCTATATTATCTTTGGAATGATAGTAGCCGGGGTAGCTACCATTAACTATTTTCTCCCCATTCCTGACAAAGTAAAGGGTTTGCACTTTGCCCTATTACCGCTCACTGCAATTTTCATAATATTTTTTGTTGATAAATTCGCCTTAAATAAACATTATATAATATTCTTTACCATAGTCATGATCTCCCTTTATTTTGATAAACGGTTGATATTAATTTTTAGCGGTATCATTAACGTTTATGTTTTTATTCTATACATTTTTGTTCCCGGTAAATTTTTAGGCGCAGAACATAACATATTTTCATTTATTACCGTATATTCGGTAATTTGCGGCACCTTAGCTGCTCTGTATTTTTTGACGGATGCGGGCAACAAACTCATCCTTCATTCTACCCATAAAGAGCAGGAGGCACAAAAGCTGGTTCGGCAATTGACGGATCTTCTTCAAACTATCGACCGGAGCGTAGTAAAGCTAAACGACAGTACTAATAACGTAAAGCTGAACATGGATAGAATCTGCGAAAACAGCCGGTCCATTTTAGAGGCAGTAGAACAGATGGCTACAGCCATCAGTCATGAAGCGCAAAATATCACCCAAATCAACGATGCGGTTTTGTCCTCCTTAGAGAACATGGATAAAACGGCAATGGTATCACAAGAGGTGGCGGTCGAATCCCAGAAGATAAACAGCGATATGCAGGAGAATTGGCGAAAGGTTAATCAGGTTAGCGTGTATATGGATGCCTTAAATAATTCGGTCCAAACGGCTACATCAACGGTGGATGAATTACAGGAAAGCCTTCAGCTGGTGAATTCCTTATTACTGGGTATCCAAAGCATTGCCAAGCAGACCAATATGCTGGCCTTAAATGCAGCAATTGAGGCATCTCGAGCTGGCGAACATGGAAAAGGGTTTGCTATTGTTGCCGATGATATTCGCAGGCTTGCAGAACAAAGCGGTGAAACAGCCTCCAATATTACGAAGGTTACGCATCAACTATTGGAAAAATCGAAAGCAGCTCAGGAGAAATCTCATGAAGGGAAACAAGCTGTTGAAAAGGGTCAACTTCTACTACAGGAGATTGCCCGATCATTTAGCCTTATGAAGGAATCCTTTGACATGATCAACCGGCAGCTGAAAAATAATATGGATACAATTATGCAGACCACCAATGAATTCCGTAAGATTAGGGAGCAAATTGAAGCGGCAGTAGCTATTACCCAGGAAAATACGGCAGCTACGGAGGAAATCGTGTCCACTATTTCATCGGAAAATGAATTTATCGACAAGATTTCTCAATCCATACAGCAGTTAAAAAGTTTAAGCCAGGAGTTATTGAAAATATGCCAGTATGAAGATGGAAACTACCATGATGGTTCAAGAAATTAAAATACCTTAACTACTATATGAAATGCCGGGAAAGAGAGTATTCCCGGCATTTTTTTATCAACCATCAAACCATACTGGTGTTTTCCATATAATGCTTTATATTGTTTTTATTTTATATTATCTCATCAGCTAGAATTTAACTACCCTTGGCTCCTCTGTAAAAGAATAAAAAGTAGCTGTTGCATCCTCGAAGTAGAGTACCTCTGTATTGTCATCATAGGGTGAATACATGGATTGGAGCTCCGGGTAATTATCGAGCAAGTGCTTTTTTGCCTCTACCCTGTCATCCCTTATAAGCTTGCCCGTTACCCTGAGCCACTTTCCATCGGCACAAGCGCAGATCTCCGCTTTGGGGTTTGCCTGGAGCTGCTTGGATACCGCCTTTACCTTACCAGTCTGGATATAGAGTTTACCCTCAAAGATATCCACCGTGCCGAAAGGCCTGACTCTGGGTTGATCTCCTTCTACCGTAGCCAGATAATATGTACCACAATTCTTTAAAAACTGATACACTTCTTGAAGCCCGTCCATATTCCTTTCCTCCCTTTTTATTTTATAAAAGCATATTTATTGGTATTATTTTGTTAAATAGCCGACTAAATCAAATTAGATCAGCATCTACGCTCTGCATTTAGATTGATCATTATTTCACAAATATTGCAATTTAAGCAGCCCTTATCAAGTTCATGATGTCGCATTTCTCATTGTATTCTATCTTCATTTTTCTTTAATTAATAATAGGCCATTTATTTCATTTTTTAAAATCGAGGTCTTTTGAATTAAGATCACAATATACTACATACTACAATGTTTGCAAATTGTCAATATGTGTACTATAGTATAAATTGCAATAATGTAATGCTTTTATAAATTTTGTTAATTTGGTAACGGTCATAATGGAGTAATGTTTCCTTAGAGTATTTTCAGCGCTTTAAAGCTTAACCGGAATTGGCTTGTCGGTTACAAAAACTTAGATAATATCCACTTTTCTGCCAGCGAGAGGGTTTGACCATTGGCGGCCATGTCTTACACAAAAGGAATGTACGAGAAGTATATAAACGTTGCCTATATCTAGAAATCGAAGGTGCCGGACATATGCTTAAAGAAGAACATGACCGCAAAGCCATGGATGTCCTATCTGTTTTAAGCTTGCGTTGCTTTAGGTAGATGACCTCAACACTTAATGCATATCACAAAAAAAGTTGGGGCAATGCGCTCCAACTTTTGCCGTTCACTCTATGGATTTTAAGGACTCCGCCATGTTTATTTTCTCTATCTTCTTTTGAAGCATCAAGTTGACCAGCAAAGTGATCATAAAGGTAACAGCCACTGCTATGAGGTAGCTGGACCAAAATATCTGCTTTCTAAAGGAGACGGATTCGATGCTTATTTGTTCCATAACAAACTCGTGAAGTAGCTTGCCAAGGCCCAAACCGACTAAGCAGCCTATCGCGGTCAGCATGATGGTTTCCCTAAATACGTAGCTCCTGGTCTCTCTCGGATAGAACCCCAGCACCTTGAGAGTGGCAATCTCACGGGTACGTTCTATGATATTGATGTTGTTGAGGTTGTAAATTACCACGAATCCCAGGGCACATGCGCAGGCGATGACCAGAATGACGATATAGTCCAGGCTCTGCATCATATTATCCACCATCGTCCTCATGTCGTTGAGCACCGATACGCTAGCTACGCCTTCTGCCTTGGACAGCTGAGCTGACACCGAGTACAGGTCTTCCTTTTGTGTTTTGGCATAGGCATTTTTATAGAGGGCTTCTTTCCCAAAGAAGGATTGATATGTTTTTGCGGTCATAAATAGATAGTTGCCTACGTAGTTTTCGAATATGCCGCTAATCTCCGCTTCTACCGTACTCACCTCATCATATTTTATAGTGATAGTATCTCCTTCGGATAAGCTAAGCTGCCGCGCCAGTTTGTCATTGATGACTACCTTCCCAAAATCCGGATAAGGTACGTTCTGCCCGTCCAAATGCAAGCCAATCACCTTTATGATGTTTGGGTCATCGGTTGCGACTATTGAGACCTTCTTAACACTATTCCCCTGTACCACTTCCATCTCATCGGTGCAGACAAACACGCATTGTGATAGCACATCTGCAAACTTACGGATGAATTCTTCCCTTTCCTGCTGGCCCTGAGCCTCGGTAAAGGATATATTGTAGTCATATACGGTAATGGTATTAAACTGATCGTTTACGATATTGCGAATGGAGTCTCTAACGCCCATTGCTGCCACTACCAATGCGGCGCAACCAGCAATACCCAATACCGTCATGAAAAAACGCCGTTTATAGCGCAATATGTTGCGTATCGATACCTTGCGTAGAAAACCGAGTCGGTTCCAAAGCACGGGGATATATTCCAGCAACACCCGCTTCCCGGGCTTAGGGGCTTTGGGCCGTAGCAGTTGCGCCGGCATTTCAATCAGTTCAGCCTTGCAAGAAATATATGTGACACCTACGGAACAGACCAAGGAGGCTACCATTGAAATTATGGCCAGCGAGGCATCGAATACGTACTCTATGGATGAAAAGCCGTATAACATTCCATAGGCTTCCCATATAGCAAGCGGAAAATACTTGGTCCCCAGCATATATCCCGCGGCACATCCTAAAACAGCAGCGCTGCCAGAATAAAAGGTATACTTTCTGACGATGGCACCATCGCTGTATCCTAGGGCTTTTAAGGTGCCAATTTGCGTCCTCTGCTCATCCACCATTCTGGTCATGGTAGTGGAACATACCAGCGCCGCTACCAGGAAGAAGAAGACTGGCAGAACCTTAGCAATCCCATCTACTATGGAAGAATCGTTCTCAAAGCTGGCATATCCCACATTTTGATCCCTAGTAAGCACATATACCTTTGGGTGAGGTATATCTTCTATCTCCTTCCATGCATCGTCGATCTCCTTTTTGGCTTTCTCCAGCTCCTCCTCCGCATCTGCAAATTTCTCCTGGGCTTCTTTCTTGGCAGACTCGTAGTCAGCAAGGCCTTTTTCATATTCAGCCTTACCTTTTTTCAAGGCCTCCCATCCCTTCTGGATAACCCGCTTGTTCTTCTCGATCTCATTCTTTGCGGATTCCAGCTGAGATTTTGCCTCTTTCAGCTGTGCTTCCGCTGCTGATAGCTGGAAAGCGGCTTCTTCTTTAGCCCTATCCAGCTCCTTTTGCCCGACATCAATCTGTACAAGAGCCTTTTTAAGCTCTTCGTACTGCTCGATGACGCCTGTGGCTTCTATCTGGCTTAATGCTGCTTTTACCTGATTGAGCTGGACTTCGATTGCAACATATTCCTGGCTATCGGAAGGCATTTGGGACAGCATCTCCTCCAAAGAGCGAGCTGTTTGGGTAAGCTGCTGGTATTGCTCAAGTATACCGCTGTCTTCAATCTGCTTCATAGCCGATATTACAGACTCACGGTTTTTATCCAACTCATCCTGACGCGATTGCAGTTCAGCCAGCGCATTTGCCTTTTTCTCTTCGTATTCTTTAACGGCCTTTTCATAATCCTGAATGGATTTTTTATAATCCTTTTCCCCATCGGCTATCTTCTGTTCTGCATCCTTCAACCTTTTTTCCTGCTTTTCTATTTCGCGTTTGGCCTGTTGTAGTTCTTTCCAGGCCCGATTGAGCTCCTCCTCGGCATTGGCCTTTTCGGATAAATATTTCTCATAAGACTCATCATATTCTTTTTGTGCATCGTATACCTTTTGTCTCGCCTCTTCTATGATGTCCTGATAGCGTATTTCTCCCCTCTTTTCCAGTTCACCCTTCAGAACCTTCTCCTTTTTAGAGATTAAGTCCTCGTATTCATCGCTGTATACTTCCCTGTAGCCATCCAAGCGAACCAGTATCTCGGTATAGTAGTCGGTTGAAAAGCCATCCTCCGGAATATATATGAACGCATATACCGATCCCCCTGCCAGGCTGGTTGTACCTCGATCATAGTTTAGGTAATTGGGCGAGTTGGCAATCCCTACAATCGTGTATTCCTCGTGAGATAGGGCATTTAGGGTATCTTCATCATTGCTGGAAGCAACTCGAATCTTTGAACCAATGGCATTCGCCGAGAAGAAGCGGGAATCCGCGACGCATTCATTGTCTTCATCTGCCATTCTTCCGTATAGGATATTTAAGCGGTTAACCCTGTCGGTTATGGAATGCGCCCTTAAGACCACTTCTTTTTCCTTCCCTATATCTGCGATGAAGTCAATGGACACAGCCCCTTGGGCGGTCATCCCTTCCTGTTCATCAAAATATTTCACATCGTCCGAGGTAAATCCCAGCGTGGAAAGTAGCCGAAAATCGTACATTTGCAGATCCTTTACGTAGGTATCCAAACTCTTCACCATAGCAGACCTGGTAATCTTTAGCCCCGAGAAAAAGCCCACCCCTAGTGCAATGATAGCTACGATAGCGAGGTAGCGCTCCAACGTATGCTTTATTTCCCGGATGTTGTTTTTATGCCATGCTGATCTCCGTACCATCACCATTCTATCTCCTCTATAGATAAGGGATTGGCGTTTTTCTCAACGGAAACTACCGTTCCGCTCTTAAGGCGTATGATGCGATCTGCCATGGCGGTAAGCGCGGAATTGTGAGTGACGATGACCACCGGGATGCCGTTTTGTCTGCTCTGATCCTGCAGCAGCTTCAAAATCTGCCTTCCGGTTTGATAATCCAAAGCCCCGGTCGGTTCATCACAAAGCAGCAGTTTGGGCCTTTTGGCCAGAGCCCGGGCAATTGCTACCCTCTGCTGTTCACCACCGGAAAGCTGAGCCGGAAAATGATTGAGTCGATCTCCCAGCCCGACGCTTTCAAGCACCTGCCGTGCGGGAAGGGGATTTTTTACCATTTGAGTAGCAATCTCCACATTTTCAAGCGCTGTAAGATTCGGGATAAGGTTGTAAAATTGAAATACAAAACCGATATCCTCACGGCGAAACCTGGTCAGCTCGTGCTTGTTAAACGAGGAAATCTCCTTATCTCCCATAATTACTCTACCGGAAGTTAAGGTATCCATACCTCCTAAGATGTTAAGAAGGGTCGTCTTCCCGGCACCGGATTGGCCTACGATGACGCAGATCTCTCCCTCTTCTATCTCGAAAGAAACGTTACGCAATGCAGGCACCTTTACGTATCCCGTCTGATATACCTTGCTCACATTTTCAAATTTAACAAAAGCTCCCACTATACTGCACCCCCTGATGCGAAAAATGCTTCAGCATACAATAAGCAATCCTATCCCGCCGCCTCTTTTTCATTACAAGCCTTTACATTCTTACTTGCACCGCTACTTTATCCTTTTCAAATACTCCAAAACCATACAAATTACTCTACAGCCGGAGGAAATATTTTAAGCGTAAATTGGAGCAGGGCCTGTAAATCTATATCTTCCTGAACCGAGCTTGCAAGTACGGCTTCTGCGAAAATGGAAACAACGGGTAAAGGTTCACTCCTATTTAAACGCACCAATAAGTTGCTGAGTATATCGGTAATCTGCTGCCGCACCGCTACATGATGCTTCCTAAACTGACCAATTATATTACCGGGATAATCCATTAAAATCGATTCATATTTTTGGACGAATGACTTAATGCCTTTATAGATGACGCTGACGGCCGCAGCCATATCGGTTGCCAGATCGCATTCCCTTTTTATTTCAGCAAGCAGATTGTCCCAATCCCTGGCCATGATGGCTGTAATCAGCATCTCCTTGCTGGCAAAATAGTTGAATATGGTACCGGAAGCAATCCCGCAACGGCTCGCTATCTCCCGAATTTTAAACCCCTTATACCCCACCTGAAACAACAGTTTCTCGGCCGTCTCCAAAATGAGCTCCTTTGCATTTTCAATTAACTTCGGCATATAACTCCCTTCTTTATGAACGTGTTCATATTGATTATAAGGCATTGATATTATTTAGTCAATAAGGATTCAAACGCCGGTAAAGCAGAAGCCCTCATGGTTAGGTACAGTCAAAGTAAATAGTTGCAAGAGCCCGAAATACATTTACGGACAGGCATTACTAGAACCCCATCATTCTGCAATGTCGTCATTAATCTGCAATACCGTCAGGCGGGTTTCGTACATTTATTCGAAATGATGATAAAAAATGGCTCAGAATAAAAAATCCCGAGCCATTAAACATACTTTATTATTGCTCTATGCCTAAAAAGGGGTGATATTAATATTTTCCCGAGTTAAATCAATTCCGGTTTGTAATCAGCAGGCAGTTCTTCTTCGCTTAAGAAGCTAAAATCGTTGTCCCTCAATATTGGTATAAAAAATTCATAAGGGATCCTGGAAAACTCGCAGCCATAATTACTGGCTCCAAAGGACATGCCCGCTTTGCTGCCCCAATTCAATCCTCTGGCAAATTTGGTATAGTTGGAACAGTCATGGACTACCAGATCCCAGTTTTCTTCATCGGCTATTTTCATGATTTTCAGGGTTAGCTGGCGGCTCCAGATAGGAGAGATATAGCCAAACCTGGAAATATACATATTCTCTCCGTAATAATTGTATATATTGTTCTCATTTAGGTGTAGCTCCGCACAGTTTATGAAATCAAGTTTGGTCTCTAGAATCATCTGTTTTTTCTTTAAAAACGTTTCAAAAAATTCGGGGGTCATGGGGCTTTCAATGCCCACGCTTTTAATATACTTTTTCGCTATAGCAATATTTTCAATGACCTTATCCGAACAGTTGGAAGCCCCCAGATTGAATCGTATCTCATCTAAGCCCGCTTGACCTAACGCTTTCAAGTTTTCCTCCGTAGCCAAGGTGCCATTGGTGTACAGGTGCTGGTGAATGCCTGCATCGCTAAATTTCTTTATAATCGAATAATACTTTTCTATTTCAATAAATGGCTCCAGGTAAACGTACGAAACGCCAGTGGGCTTCCGGTATATGGAAAGAAGTAAGTCGATATCCTTCTCGTAAAACTTGGTACCCCCTATTTCCCACACATCATCGCCTACGGGAGGGATATCTTCCAGCTGCCCGTAGTCGTAACAGAACTTGCATCTTAAATTGCATTTATTGGTCTTCCTTATGGCATTAAGCCCGGTGCCCAACAGACAGGAAATACATCCTTTGGGAAACTTATCGTCCTTTCCCACGTAATAAGTTCTGTTTTTAAGGGTTTTCAGACCCCTGATCTGGGACATCAACAAGCTATTCCTGTGTTCGACCGCAGCTTCGATCTGCGCAAAAGTGGAATTAATTATTTCCTGGTGTTTTGCGCTGATTTCCTCATCTTCGGATAACTGCGAAAAAAACTCAAACCACATCAATGCATCTTTCTTTGAAATTTTCATGATTGTCCTCCCCTGGTATGTCTGGCTTTATAAATCCTATTTGTACCATCCACATTTCTTAAGCATATACCATAAAAAAGCATTGCAACTATCTATCGCCAATGCTATCTTCGCGCATCCTCTCTGATAAAAGGCTGCTCGACATGTTCGGAAATAAGTAGCTTGTATTTCCGCGGGCGGCGGTATGCATTGCCGTGTACTTCCCGCCTTCTATATTCCCTGATCTCATCAACGGGAAAATCGGCTATATATATGCCCTCCCTCTCCCCGGCTTCGATGATAAGCGTATCCCTTGATCCGGGCTCGGAAGGCCTGTATGCGATCCCGTCAAATGCGGTGGAATGGCCGTTGCAATCAGGCTGACCGGCTGGATAATTGACGGTGGCAATGCCGACCATGTTTTCATAAGCCCGCGCTCTCAACTGCGATATTCGATTTATCTCCATAGGACACGCATTGGGCACTAAAATGATCTCGGCCCCTTTTAACATAAGGATCCTAGCGCTTTCCGGAAATTCCCTGTCATAGCAGATCATTGCTCCAACCTTTACATTGCCCTGCTGGGTATTTAAATCGGTCACGTAAAAATCATCCCCCGGCGTCAAATTGCGTTCAACATCAAAATCGCAGGTGTGTACCTTTGCGTATGTGAGCACCTTGTTGCCAAATCGGTCAAAAAGGCAGAGAGTATTTCTGGGAAGTGGCTCATATTTTTCGAGAAAGGTTATCCCGATGGCCATATTCAAGTACTTGGCCAGTTCCCCGAACGAAGTTACAAATTCACTATCAGCAGCCACAGCACTGGCCTTTAACTCGTCGATATCATCAGGGATTCTATAGCCAATGCTCCACATTTCGGGAAACAAGGCAATATCTGCTCCCATATCCTTTGCCCTTTTACAATATTCCAACCCTTTTTTCAGGTTTCCTTCTATGGTGCTCTCGGGCAAAAGCTGCAATAAAGCTATTTTTAAGCTTTTCATGTTCCAGCCCCCTTATATTTTTTCTATATCCCTAAATCTGCATATTGGACCCATCGTCTACGAAAAAACCATGACTTTCTAAGGGCTTTCTGCACTCACCGCATTCTATTCCAAGAAGGCTTAATATGTACTTGATCCCCTGATATACGCCGACTTCGGTTAATACCTTAGCACTTTCGATTGGCGATTTCAATAAGGAAATGATTTCGATTCATTTCTTTTTAAACTTATTTGGGATGGTTACTTCAATAAGCCTCACCACGTTGTTCGTATTGTTCTCCCAATTATGCATTTCACCAGAATGGATATGCAATGAATCTCCGGGATACAAATCATATTTTTGATTTTTATAATAGTAAGTTAATATGCCCTCCAGTATATAAATAAATTCTTCGCCTTCATGGGAATATAGATTAACCCTTTCATATGTTTTCCTGGGTAAAATCTCTATCAATCTGGGAAGCATTTCTTTGTCGGATAGATCCTTCGACAACCGGTATTGTATAAAATTATTTTTATCGCTTAAAATGATCTTTCGTTCATGTCTTCTTAAAACTGGATCATCGTTTTGGGAATTATCTTCCGGGAAGAAGTAATTAATACTCACATCCAGCACCGATGCGATTTTTAAAAGCGTATCTATAGCCACGCTCGTCATGCCTCTTTCAAGCTGGGATAAGAACCCTATGGACAACCCGGTTAGTTCGCTTAACTGCTTCAACGTCATGTTCTTTTCATTTCTCAGCTTCTTAATCTGAGCCCCTATTTCATCCTTTATCATAATTTACACCTTCATTGTTTTTGTTATTTATAAAATAATTTCAGTATATATAAAACTAAAATTGGATCAAAATTAGCTTGACATATATTGTAATAAATATTAACATCTAATTATGCTTTAAATTCACGTAGTTAAAGCATCTATATTATAACATATATTTACAAATTTGTAAATGTGATTTTATGGTTATTGCTTAATTTCATTGATATGAAGGGGATTTAGTTATGGCAAAAACCGATAATTCTAAAAACAAAACTAAACCTTTCTTACTGCTAATATTGACCTCGCTGCTTTGGAGTACCGGAGGTGTATTGATCAAATTAATAGAGCTGAATCCTCTCGCTATAGCGGGTTTCAGATCGCTTTTTGCATGTATTGCCTTTTTACCCTTCATAGGGAATCCTTTAAAAATTAAACTTAACGGGCACAAATTATTATGCGCTGTATTTTACGCGGGTAACGTCACATTGATTGTAATGGCTACAAAATATACCGCATCGGCTAATGCCATACTTTTGCAGTACACCGCTCCCATATACGTAACATTATTCTCTAGAATATTTCTTAAGGAAGATGTTTCTAGAAGCGAATACATTACCGTTGCAGGAGTGTTGACCGGCATAACCATTTTTACCTATGACGGGTTAACGAGCGAAGGAATGATAGGAAATATACTGGCAATGATCTCGGGAATTTTCTTCGCGGGAGTGATTCTATTAACAAAAAAGCTGCAGGCATCCTCTCCCTTTGAGCCTCTATTTTGGGGCAATCTACTAGCCGCTATCATATGCAGCCCGTTCTTTTTTGGAGAAAATATGACCATCCATCATTTTAGTCTGCTAATAATACTCGGGGTATTCCAACTTGGCATACCTTACGTTTTATATGCTTTTGCTATTAAACATGTTTCAGCCGTTCAGGCCTCTTTAATAACGACGCTGGAGCCAATTTTAAATCCCATATGGGTATTCCTGGCAACCGGCGAATTGCCAAGCATTTTATCTTTAGCAGGAGGTGTAATCGTCATACTTTTCATAACCTTTAATAATATATTAACGGGGTTCGATAGATCCAAAACTCAGCATTAGAATGCAACCAATCCCTGTAAAGCAGCATTCTATCTATTTCAGAGGCTCTCTCGCTGAATACGTGCAAGTTGATGTCGGTGCCCGGCCCCTTAAACATACGATGCTTAAATACGGTTGAAGCAACTTGTTCTGTTCGCAATGCTTTGCTGCCAAGTGCCGAACGAATGCGACTGGCTTCACGTTCAAATAAATTAGGTCAATTCGGATTGCAGCACTCCCCGCAACAATTCATTTTCCTGGTTTCAACACAGATCGTTATTTCATATTATATTATAAGAATTATAATGCAATCAAATACTATTTGTATGGAGGCTCTGCTATGTCTGTAAAACACCGACTTCCAAGAATTCCGGCATCATGTCCTCCGGGATTTTTAGGGCGATATACAGTTCAACCCGGAGACACGTTCTTCAATATCGCTCAAATGTTCAGGGTAAGGCTAGAAGCGCTTGCGGCAAATAATCCCCATATACCAAATCCCAATATGATATTTCCCGGGGACGTGCTTTGCGTTCCAGGCCTTATACCCTACCCATCCTGCGTGGTTCTAAATTCTAAAGTGCGCCTTCCTTTCGGTGCGGGTGGAACTGCCTTTATTAATTTCGCGCCCCAGGGAGGTCAATCCGTAAATATAGTAGCGACATTACCGCAACCATCGACATTTGGCGATTTCGATATATATGTAGGTGAAATACTAATACCCGATGTTGGGGGCTTTGGAAATCAACTGTTCCCAACTCTCCAGGATCCGCCAAACTGGTCAACCAGAATTGATGTCCCCATCGTCGCCCAGATTACCCCCGATTCAAGAATAGTAGTACGTCCGTCCAATTCAATAACCGGAGCATCGGGTCCGGTAATTCTAGAAGGCATGTTTTATGTAATTGGCTGCCAATCTAATCTCATATGATAAATTTCAATAGGTTTCAGAA
>ENA-UPSB01001065-UPSB01001065.1-bioreactor-metagenome-genome-assembly--contig:-NODE-1065-length-35922-cov-5.749937_pt1 | contig 35922 bp, 34 predicted proteins | sample MGYA00238182_ERZ773286 | MGnify/ENA primary metagenome ERZ773286 (study PRJEB29026, sample SAMN07631240) | bioreactor metagenome | isolation source: Switchgrass digestor | place: USA: Dartmouth...
CAAAAGTACAATCGGGTCATGGACGCAATTAAAAGTGTAGGGTTGGATGAGACCGTCCTGGAAAAGTCACCCTTTGAACTGTCAGGCGGGCAAAAAAGACGTGTGGCAATTGCGGGTGTTCTGGTAATGAACCCGGAAATATTAATTCTGGATGAGCCTACAGCCGGTCTGGATCCTTCAGGCAGAAACGAAATATTATCATTTATTCAGCAATTGCACAAGAACAGGGGTATGACCATCGTACTGGTTTCCCACAGCATGGAAGATGTGGCAAGAACAGCAGGACGGGTAATTGTCATGAACAAAGGGACTATTGAAATGGATGGGAAACCTTCAGAGATATTTGCCAATACCCAGAGGTTGGAAGAGATTGGCTTATCGGCCCCACAAATCACTTACCTGATGAAGAAGCTGAAAACATACATTCCTGGAATAAACGGTAATATTTTTACCGTGGAGGAAGCTAAAAAAGAAATATTGAAGTATCTGGGGAGATCTAAAAATGATTAAAGACATAACCATAGGACAATATATACCTGGGAAATCATATTTGCATAAAACTGACCCGAGGGTCAAAATCGTACTGACGATTCTAATAATGGCAGTATTGCTGGTTATTGACACCTATCCGGGGTTTGGAATTTTTACCATGTTCATACTGGCTGTAATATTTTCTTCCGGAATACCTTTGCGCTATACTTTGAAAGGTTTAAAGCCTGTATTGTTCATAATTATTTTCACTGCTGTGATAAACCTGTTCTCGGGCCAGGGAACCCCGATTTTCAATCTGGGTTTCCTTAAGATTACCTATGAAAGCATAGACATGACTGTAAAAATGACCTTAAGGCTTTCCCTTCTCATAATGACAGCTTCTCTCCTGACCCTGACCACTACTCCCATCATGCTGACAGATGGCATAGAGAAGCTGATGAATCCCTTGAGGCGTATTGGTGTGCCTTCCCATGAGATTGCCATGATGATGACCATAGCCCTCAGGTTTATACCAACCCTGCTTGAGGAAACGGATAAAATAATGAAAGCACAGGCTGCGAGAGGAGCTGATTTTGATACCGGCAACCTCATACAAAGGGCAAAGAGCTTTGTTCCTGTTCTGGTGCCGCTGTTTGTGAGTGCTTTCAGAAGAGCCGATGAGCTGGCCAATGCGATGGAGGCGCGATGCTACAGGGGGAGTGAAGGAAGAACCCGGATGAGGCAGCTCAAGGTGACGGGCACTGACTATATCGTAAGCGCTGTTGCCATATTATTCATGGCTATGGTTTTATATCTGCAGTATATGTAGATTACGATTAAATCTTTATTTTAACCTGATTTTATGGTAGAATATTTATTGACATATCAACGTTGCATGATAAAACCACGGTAAAATCTGGATAGTTATAAATCGGGCTCCATAAGTATCATTGCAGAATTTACTTATCATACAGGTTTATGCCTGATTGGTTGTTATTCTTTTTTACATCGTTTCCGGCTTTGGCGCAACGCCAACCGACATGTTAAGGACATGGCAAATAATGCTGTTTAGAACGGTGGAACCGTTAAAATAAAATATCAGGAGGTCATGATATGTATTACATAGGTGTAGATCTAGGTGGTACAAATATCGCTGTTGGAGTCGTTGACGAAAATGGGAAGATAATTGCCAAGGATAGCGTTCCAACAAAGAAGGAAAGAGAGTATCCGGAAATCGTCAAAGATATGGCAATGCTTTCCCTTAAAGTTGTCAAGGATGCCGGATTGGAATTAAAGGATATAAAGTCCATAGGTATAGGAAGTCCAGGTACTCCGGATGAAAAGAACGGTGTGTTGGTGTACGCAAATAACCTCAGGTTCTATAATGTTCCCCTGAGAGCTGAGATGCAGAAATACATAGATAAGCCTGTATATATAGGCAATGACGCAAATGTTGCTGCATTGGCTGAAAGTGTCGCAGGGGCTGCCAAAGGAGTACAGCATTCTGTAACTGTTACCCTGGGTACCGGTGTAGGCGGCGGTGTTGTCATTAACGGAAAAGTCTACAGCGGATTTAACTTTGCAGCAGCAGAACTGGGTCATATGACCATTATGATGGACGGAGAGCAATGTACCTGTGGCAATAAAGGATGCTGGGAAGCTTATGCGTCAGCTTCAGCATTAATAAGACAAACACAGGAGGCAGCAAAAGAGCATCCTGAATCATTAGTTTACAAGCTGGTAGACGGTGATCTGACAAAGATTGACGCAAAAACCGCATTTGACGCTGCAAAACAGGGAGACAAGGTGGGACAGGAGCTCGTTGATCAATATATTAAATACATAGCAGTAGGTTTAGGAAATATCGTAAACATATTTATGCCGGAAGTAATAGTTATAGGCGGTGGAGTATGCAAAGAGGGTGAATATCTCCTTGCTCCGCTTAGAAAACGGGTGAGAGAACTGGCGTATACCAGAGAAATACCTTTGCCGGAGATAAAAGTTGCCCAGATGGGAAATGATGCAGGAATAGTCGGAGCAGCAATGCTTGGCAGAGAATAATGTATTGAAGTTGAATATCAGGGCGATGCATTGCTCTCTCTGGAAGATAAATTATGGGCGGGATATTCCCGTCCATAATTTTTATATGTAAAGCCATATAAATTCGGCTGACCAAACTAATTTACCGTTGTTCCCATCAGCAGTTGGGGTAATGTATTGCTTGTCTCCATTGTCTGAATATGAAAAAAGCAATGACTCTAAACTATGACTAAAGGCTATAGATAAAATTATATTGGCAGGAGTGGCATACGGCGATATGCGAAATATCAAGCTTACAATAGAATATGACGGCACGAATTATCACGGATGGCAGAGTCAGGACAATGCCTTGACAATTCAGGATGTTGTAAAAAAAGCTATTCATACCCTGACCGGAGAAGAATGTGTGCTGACAGGGGCAAGCAGAACCGATGGGGGAGTTCATGCTTTGGGACAGGTAGCAAACTTCCTCACCAATTCGAAGATCCCGGCGGATAAGTTTTCCTTTGCGCTGAACACCCTGCTTCCGGATGATATTGTTATAAAGAAATCGGAAGAAGTGGATATGGATTTTCATTCGAGGTTTTCATCCAGGGGGAAAAAATATAAATACCTGATATATAACTCACGAAAGCCCAGTGCTCTCCTCAGAAACCGAGCTGCCCTGGTCCACTTGCCCCTGGATGTGGAAGCAATGAAAAAGTCCCTGACCTATTTTTTGGGCACGCATGATTTTTCTGCTTTCAGGGCCTCCGGAAGTGACATCAAGACGTCCGTAAGAACCATCACCGGTATTTCTCTCAACGAAATCAGCAGCATGATCGCAGGGGATGGGGAAAACGGTTCAAAGCTGCTCGAACTGGAAATATCCGGTGACGGTTTTCTTTACAACATGGTGAGAATTATAGCGGGAACTCTCATATATGTAGGAAGCGGAAAGCTAAAAAGCGATGATATCCCGTCCATAATAGAAAGCCGAGACAGGAGCCGGGCGGGCAAGACCGCTCCTGCCCATGGACTGTACCTTGTGGAAGTGTACTACTAAAAGGCTGACGGCATCTTTATCACCCCTTTTCAAAAAAATGAAATGGCGGACGATTATAGACGAGATAAATATATAATATGGGTAATATAGAGAGAAATTGAGAGATAAATCAAAATAATAGTAAATTATCCTTGACATGAATGATAAGTGTATATTACAATGTTTAAGTGTCGAAAGTTTGGTTCATACTATTTGCTGCCTTATGGGGTTTTGCTTCTGATATGTAGAATTAAACTATAAAGTAGTATCACTGAACTTAAGGTATTGATTTTATAAATGTTCATAACAGTTGATTGAGGAGGTTAGAGATTCCATGAAAACTTTCATGGCAAAAGCCGAAGATGTAAAAAGAAAATGGTATGTAGTTGACGCTACAGGCAAGCCATTGGGAAGATTGGCAAGTGAAGTTGCTAAAATTTTGAGAGGTAAACATAAACCTACCTATACACCTCATGTTGATACAGGAGATCATGTGATCATTATCAATGCTTCCAAGGTTGTTTTAACCGGAAAGAAGCTTGATTCAAAGATTCACAGATACACCACGGGTCAACCGGGAGGTCTTAAGGAAATACCTTACAGGCAGTTCCTTGCAAAAAGTCCCGAAAAAGTACTGGAAGTAGCAATCAAAGGCATGCTCCCAAAGAACAGCCTGGGAAGAGCGATGTTCAGAAAGCTCAAAGTATATAGCGGCAGCGAACATGTACATCAAGCACAAAAGCCTGAGAAACTGGATTTAAACATATAATGTGAGGGGAGGGGAAGATATTCATGGCAAAGGTTCAATATTATGGGACTGGAAGAAGAAAGAAATCAGTAGCAAGAGTAAGACTTATTCCCGGAGATGGGAAAATAGTTATTAATGATAGAAGTCTGGATGATTATTTCGGTTTAAATACACTTAAGGTTATTGTAAGGCAGCCTTTGGTGCTGACAGATACTGCCAACAAATTTGATGTAATCTGCAAAGTTGCAGGTGGCGGATTTACAGGCCAGGCCGGTGCAATCAGGCATGGTATTTCAAGGGCTCTGATCAAGGCAGATGAGGAATTGAGGCCTATATTGAAAAAAGCCGGTTTCCTCACAAGGGATCCAAGAATGAAGGAAAGAAAGAAATACGGTCTCAAAAAAGCAAGAAGAGCACCACAGTTCTCCAAGAGGTAATCCCATCAAGGTGGAATATGCAAAAAACCCAGAAATCACAACGGTTCCTGGGTTTTTTATTTTGCATTTCAAAAAGTACAATGGCTATGAATTTTTCTGCGAAGTTATAACCTGATGACGGGAGTTTATCAATAAAAAGGTATACAGATTTTATCCAGGAAGCAAAACAAATCCCATATCCAAGGATCAAAGCAGATGTGGATAAAGCTTATAGAAGATACTACAAAATATTGCAAAAGCTGATAGAAAGCAACCTGTTTACAGGACTTGCCCATCCTGACAGCATTAAGGTTTTCGGGCATAAGCCGTCTTGTGATTCAAGAGATACCTATGAAAAAATTGCTGACTTGCCGTGCAAACATAATATGTACGCTGAGCAAAGCGGAGGCTTGTATCTGAATTATGGCAAGCACTGCGAGCTCGAATTGAATGTGACAATGTTAAAGGTGTTTTTGGACAAGGGAGCAAGAATTCTTACCGCTTCCGATGCGCATGATCCAAAGGATGTAGGAGCGAATATAGTTGAATTGCAGAGTATTATCTGTATCTTGGCAGAGAGGTATCGACAGGGTTGAGGCAGAAGCTTATGTAAATATGCAGTCAATACTAATCCCTGTTTGCTGCAATAAATGGTATGATAAGTGCAGGGGCAGTATTAAGTTATTGCCTTGATGGTACTTGCTGTTTATTATGGCAATACGTAAATTATTAAAAACAGTGTGCATGATGCTTTTCTTAATGAGGGAAAGCTTGGATCAGGAGTGTTTATAATGGCTTCGGTAAAATGGAATACAGTGGATATTAACACTAAAGACGGGGTGGTAAAAGGCATTGCCCCGGTCATTGTTTCAGCGAGCTGGGCAACGGACATTCCGGCTTTTTACCCGGAATGGTTCATCAACAGGCTAAGGCAGGGATATACCAAATGGATAAATCCCTTTAACGGGAAACCGCAATATGTTTCTTTCGACAAAACCCGGGTAATTGTCTTCTGGACCGAAGACGCCGAACCCATGATTCCATCTCTGAAGGAAATTGATGATAGGGGCATAAACTATTACTTTTTGTTTACTGTAAACGATTATGAGAAAGAGGGGCTTGAACCGAAAGTAAGAAAGCTTTCAAAAAGAATAGACACTTTCAGGCGCCTGTCAGAAAGGATAGGAAAAGATAGAGTAATCTGGAGGTTTGACCCGCTGATACTTACAGACAAGATTACTGTTGATGTCTTGCTGGACAAGGTATATGGAGTAGGAAACCAAAACGCTGATTACACAAACAAGCTTGTGATCAGCTTTGCTGATATTTCATCCTATAGAAAGGTAAAAAACAACCTGAACAAATATGGTGTCAAATATAAGGAGTTCGAGGCGGAATCAATGGAAGAAGTAGCAAAAGGACTGGATGAAATCAACAGAAGCTGGGGAATGGAAATTGCAACCTGCGCTGAGGATATTGATCTGAGCGGATACAATATTAAGAGGAATAAGTGCATAGATGATGATTTGATGAGAAAGGTATTCTCCCGGGATAAAGAGCTGATGAATTTTTTGGGTTATGACAACGACAGGGTTGTATCTGACCATGAAGAAATAACGCTGTTTGATTCAATTGATGACAAAGAAAGAAAGATTCCATGCAGGAGCACGAACAACAGTAACTACAAATCAGGAAAGCTGGCGGATAAAGGCCAGCGAAAATCATGCGGCTGCATAATCAGCAAGGATATCGGACAATACGATACCTGCGCCCACCAGTGCCTTTATTGCTATGCCAACAGTTCACCCCGGATTGCTGCCAGTAATCATTATAAATACCTGAAGTCAGGCCGTAACGGGGAATCCATACTTGAATAGTGCGGCTGCCGTAAATTTTGTGTTTGTATTTTGTTTTTAATGATACTGTGATATAATTTTTTAGGTCGGACAGGGGTGTTTTATACCAAAGCTAAAGCTCAAAATGACCGGTAAATTCACAGGGCAGCTTAAGGTTGCTCTTTTGTCATATTATTGAACATGAGGGGGACAATATGTTACTTATCAAAAACGGCAAAGTGCTGACTATGACGGGAAAAAACCATGAACGGGGATATGTTTTGATTGATGAGGGAAAAATAATCAAAGTTACCGGAGAATATGACGAGATTGAGGACTTGCTGCAGAATAAAGAAAACCTTGAGGTGATAGATGCCGAGGGGAAATATGTACTGCCGGGATTGATTGACGCTCACTGCCATGTGGGAATGTGGGAGGATGCAGTAGGATTTGAGGGCGATGACGGCAATGAATCCACAGACCCTGTAACACCTCAACTCAGGGCGATCGACGGTGTGTATCATGCTGACAGGTCCTTTGAGGAAGCCCGGGAAAACGGCGTTACCACTGTTGTAACCGGACCGGGCAGTGCCAATGTAATCGGTGGACAGTTTGCAGCGTTGAAAACATATGGCAGACGGGTCGAAGAAATGATTTTAAAGGATCCTGTAGCGGTCAAAATCGCCTTTGGAGAGAATCCGAAAACAGTTTACAACGAAAAGAAACAGATGCCCACAACCAGAATGGCTATTGCAGCCATCCTGAGGGAAAACCTGATGAAAGCCCGGGAATATAAAAAGCAATTGGAAGATTATGAAAAAGACCCGGAGAATAATGACAAACCGGAATTTGACTTAAAGATGGAAGTGCTCAAAAAGGTGCTCGACGGAGAAGTACCTGTGAAAGCACATGCTCACAGGGCGGATGATATACTGACAGCCATAAGGATAGCCAAGGAGTTTGGTATAAGGATGTCCATAGAGCATTGCACGGAAGGACATCTGATTACCGATATATTGGCAGAAGAAAAAGTACCGGTTATTGTCGGACCGCTGCTTACCGACAGGTCAAAAATCGAATTGCGCAATCAGAGCCTTAAGGCACCGGGTATATTGTCAAGGGCCGGAATAGAGATCGCCATTATGACAGATCATCCGTGCATTCCTATACAGCATTTGTGCCTTTGCGCCGCCCTGGCAGCCCGGGAGGGCATGGACGAGGAGGAAGCCATGAAAGCGATAACCATCAATGCGGCAAAGGCGACAGGCATTGATGACCGGGTCGGAAGCATCGAAGAAGGCAAGGACGCAGATATTGCCATATTTGACGGCCATCCCTTTGAGTTCAGAACTCATGTGGTTACAACAATCATTAATGGTAAAATTGTATATCAAAAACAATAAGTTATCACAAAAGGAGTAGGAATGAAAGAATTCAGGACTTTTTCAGAGGCGGAAACCGTTGAAGCGGGGTTTAAACTGGGCAGTGTTTTGAAAGCCGGGGATGTTGTTTGCATTAACGGAGACCTTGGCACGGGGAAGACCGCTTTTACAAAAGGCATAGCCCAGGCGCTGGGTATAGACGGTTACATTACCAGCCCGACCTTTACCATAGTCAATGAGCATAAAGGGACTGTGGACTTGTTCCATTTTGATGTGTACAGGATTGCCAGCCCCGATGAGATGTTTGAAATAGGCTTTGATGAGTATCTGGATGGTAAGGGTGTTGTTGTCATCGAGTGGTCTGACCTGATAGCGGAAATAATACCGCCCGAACATATACGGGTTGATATGGAGAAGCTTCCGGATGATTTCAATGCAAGGGTTATACGTATAAATTTTATAGGAAAAGGCTATGAACATTACGAGGGCAGATTATGAAATTTCTTTAGAGTAAATTGCCATGCCCCGGCTAAACAGTATGGCCGGGGTTCGGAAACAGAAAATGTCCAGTTATCTGCCACTGAAGTGATAAAATTATAAAATGTCTGTACTATGGCGCAGACATTTTACTTTATGGAGAGGATGGTTAAAGTGAAAGTACTGGCAGTGGATACATCTGCTTCTGTAGCTGCGGTGGCAGTTATGGAAGATTATCGGCTACTGGGAGAGTATATAATAAACCACAAGAAAACCCATTCGCAAAAGCTCATGCCAATGATTCATGAGATGATGAACAACCTGGACCTCAAACCGGGTGACATTGATTTATACGCGGCATCCGTCGGCCCAGGCTCATTCACAGGCCTCAGGATTGGTGTTACCACCGTCAAGGCGATGGCATATGCAGCAGGCAGGCCGGTGGCAAGTGTGCCGACATTGGATGCATTGGCATATAATATACCGGTATCCGAGTTTATAATATGCCCGATGATGGATGCGAGAAACCGGCAGGTTTATACCGCCCTGTATACCTGGAAGGAAGGCAGGCTTAAGCGTCTGACGGAGCATATGGGAGTGCCGGTGGAGGAACTGCTCGAAATCATAAGGCAGAAAGATGGAAAAATCATGTTTAATGGGGATGCCGCCCCCCTGTATGAAGACTTCTTCAAAAAGGAACTGGGTGACAGATGTGAGATCGCTCCGGCCGGTCTTATCCTGCAAAGGGCTTCATCCGTCGCTCACGCGGCAATTATAAATGCATCGGAAGGATTGACTGAAAACTGCTTTGATATGATCCCGTTTTATCTGAGAAAATCACAGGCAGAGCGGGAATATGACAAGAAATCATGTGCTCCTGAAAGGTAGATGGTATGAAGAAAGTAGAAATAGATGTTCTGACCAGGGAATATATAGATGATATCATGGTGGTGGAGAGTCTAAGCTTCAGCGTACCCTGGTCAAAGGGTGCATTTCTTGAGGAGATTGAAAACAACAAATTCGCCAGGTACATTGTGGCGAAGGTTGATGGAAAAGCGATAGGGTATGCCGGCATGTGGAAAGTGCTGGACGAAGGGCATATAACGAACATAGCGGTTCATCCTGAGTTCAGGCATGCAGGAATTGGCAGCCTTTTGATGGAAAATCTGATCAGCATTGCCCGGAAAGAGGGCATAACTAGCATGACGTTGGAAGTGCGGAAAAGCAATATAGCAGCTCAGAGGCTTTATTTTAAGTACGGGTTCACAATAGGGGGACTGAGGAAAGGCTATTACTCAGATAATGGTGAGGATGCCCTGATATTGTGGAAGAAAGATATTTGAATCGGTTCCGCCTGTCTCCCTGAACTGCTCCTGCTCAATTGGCTTACCGGACGGAAGCTTTATGCCAGGGCCGGCATTCAGATAACTTCCTTTTGTGACAACAAGTCTTTAGTATTTGAAATAATTCCAGGCTGGTAATAAACCTCCCGTACTGTTGCAGACCGTCATGAAATCTTGTCACTTAAACGTGCAAGCATCAGACAAATAAATTAATTTGTAGTAGAATAATATATCAAACAGAATAACGAGGATATAAGATATATTCCGTTTATAAATAGACAGCGGGTATTGACTGCTTGTATAAAAAAGGGCAGATATATTTCTTCCGCCCCGTTGAAACGGTGTGTTGCGATTTAGGGAATGATTCCCGTTGTTTTGGATAAAAGAGAGGTGTAAGGTCAATTGGAAGTATCCGATCTTGAGCTGGTGCAGCAATGTCTTTCAGGTGATAAGAATGCTTTTTCTGAAATTGTTGCCCGATATAAAAAGTTAATATATAGTGTTGTTTACAACTTGACACCTGACAAGCAGGAAGTAAATGACATAGCTCAAGAAGTATTTATCCGGATTTATAAATCCCTTGACCGGTATAATCCCCAGTATAAGTTTTCCACTTGGGCGGTAAAGATTGCTACGAACTTATGCCTGGATATGCTTCGGAAGAAAAAGGTCAATTCGGTGCCCCTTGAAGAAATAGCAGGTGCTTCCAGCAATGTTGATACACCGGAAGCCAATTATATAAAGAATGAACGGAGCAGGCAGATACGCAAGGCGATCGATGAGTTGCCCGAAAAGTACCGCGTTCCCATCATACTTTTCCATCAGAACGGGCTTTCTTATGAGGAAATGACAAAAGTCCTGAATGAGCCCATGACTATTGTAAAAAACAGGCTTTATCGGGCGAGACTCATGTTGAGGGAAAAGCTGGCAGACATTAGAAAGGAGGAGGTTTTATGAGCTGTGACACATACAGGGATTTGATGATGAAATATTTTGATGGTGATATAAATGATGTGGAATGCGCACAGTTAAGGCAGCATACAAAGATATGCAAAAGCTGCAGGGAAGAATTTGAACAGATGAAAGGCATATTGGAAAGTCTTGAAAGTGACAGCCTGGCAGAACCTCCGTCGGATTTTCAGGATCAAGTGATGGCAAAGATTGATTCTTTTGAAAAAGAAAGGAAAAGAAACCTGGAGGCGGTTATTTACGGCATTCCAATACTTATACTCATTTCTTTGCCTGCAATTATATTTATCAGATTTTCCGGCAACCGGGTCATGGATATGATGATCAATGCCTTCGAATACTTTATGCCCTTTACGGGAGTTTCAGATGTTATTGGCAATATAGTATCCGCACTGAACATTATTGTATCCGGGATGAGCGAACGCATGGCCCAGGGCGGCAGGGAACTGATGAAATCATATAATGATGTATTGATGATGCTTGTTGCAGTTTTGATTTTTGTCGAATGGTTGTTTATAAAGCTTGTAAAAAGAAGCTGGAGGAAGGCATAAGGATGAAAAGAAGTATTGCCCTGATGGTTATCTTGCTTGCTATGCTCATACAGGTTCCTGCCTCTGCCGCCAATCATGGTTACGCTGTTGCCGGAACGGACAGGGTTAATTTTTTCGGGAATATGAAGGTTGATGATGAGATATCGGGAAATGTAATATCTCTTGGCGGGAATGTGGATATAGGAGCTGACGTGAACGGAGATATCATAGTGCTGATGGGAAATCTCAGCCTGGATGCGGAGGTTTCCGGGGATGTGGTAATGCTGCTGGGCAAGGCTACTCTTTCGGACCGGAGCAAAATACTGGGTGACATGGTGGCGGTAGGTTCTGTGGAAAGGACGCCGGGATCATATGTCCAGGGGGAAAATATACTGCTCAGATCCGGATTCATAGATATGAACGGTTTTGACATGAATTCTGCCTTAATGTTCAGGTATGTGTTCTTGTTTATGTCGCTGATCTTTCTTTTAGTTTTCGGAATACCAACCATTTATTTTATATCCAACAGGTTTATGAACATCGAGGTCGGAATCGAGTATGAGATTGGCAAAAAGCTTGTGATAGGGTGCCTCGGGCTCATCGGAAGTGCCATAATAACCGTTTTGTTATGCTGGACTCTTATAGTTCCGCTGGCCTTTGCGCTTTTCATATTCCTTTCCAAAATTGTAGCCTATTTATACATAGGAAAAATGATAATGAAGACTTCCAAAGCACGCATGAACATGTATATAGAATTTATTACGGGAGTAATGGCAATCATACTGGTGAAAGCAATGCTTTCGGCGCTTATTCCACAGAGTTACTCCTTTTTGGTAATGGTTGCCACCATTGTATTGAATTTTGTAATTAATTCCCTGGGAATAGGAATACTGGTTGTATCAAGATTTGGTGAGAACGTGATCTGAAACATGCCGTTTGACATGACGCATGATCAGTATGCACCGGTTCTTATGTGGCTTGCAGCAGTGAAGCTGTAAAAGGGTAAAAGTTGCTCATCGTACTGTATGCCAAAACCATCAATAAATTATAAATACTAAAGCCCGGATATCATCTATGGAGAAAGTTGACATCCGGGCTTTTTGCATGGTCGGTTCCGGGTTTATGTAAATTTTGCCGGAAAATAAATCCTGTCGCATTTGTCATATAAGATAATCAAACATTTTTAAGATTAGAAAAAATGCGCTACTCTTAGTAAATTAAACATCGAATATAAGCCTGTTTATCACAAAGAATAATTCTGCGGAGGTGATAAAATGGAAGAAAATTTTGAAAAAAACGCCGGAAACAGCCTGGCAGAAGAAATTCCAAATGTCCATGGAACATGGAATGGAAATGAAAAGCCGCAGACTGACGGAACTCAACAGGTTGGAAACGGGCAATCCATGGATGGAACAAAGCGTGGAAATAGGGTTCATATAAGACAGGATACTAATACAGTATCCTTTGAAGACAATAGGAGGGATACTGGCATAGAGGATGGGAATTTGAAAAGGCTCCCCATGGATAACAGGGAAAAGCTGCGGATGGACAGAAGCGGTGCGACGGTTGCCGGCAATACGGGAACGCTGGCTGTACTAGGGTGGATAAGTGCTGCACTGACTTTTTTAATTTCTCCGCTTTTTTCTATACCAGGAGTTATTTTTGGAGTCATGGTGAACAGAGATGCAAAGGGCAGGGGAAATGCCATAATCATAACCAATATAGTTCTGGCTGCATTGGGAATGATATTGGGTTTAATAACCACCATGCTGCAGTACTGATATGCAAAGCCGGGGAATAAAGGGCAGTCTTCCTCCGGCTTTTGGGATTCTGTCCCTTACCTGTAACTGCAACGGAAAGGAGGTTTCAGATGCTGCATGAGGAAGAAAGGAATGATGCTGGTTGCGTGGCTTTTGTTTTCCATTGCTTTGACATCATGCCAGTCAAAGATGGAAAACATCAATGAAAAGGGAAATGAAAAAAGCTATGAGGAACCGGATGACGCTAAAATTGATTTAAGCAATATATCCAGTCCCGAAAGGATTACAGATAATTCTGATAATGCAGGAAAGTATAACAATCCGGATAATGCCGAGAGAGAAATCAAGGAAAATGTTTACTTAGGCGATGAGAACTATGGAGGGATCAGGGAGTCAGAAGCATTGCAGCGTATCCTGGCAAAGGCAGAAAAGATCAACAGGGATCCGGTTAATGCCGTACTTGATGAACATACATGGACAGTGAAAAAAAAAGGCGTGTATGGGAAAAAAGTAAATGTTCAGAAAACTCTGGAGAATCTAATGAATGCATCGCCAGGAGAAAAAGTGGAGCTGGTGGTGGATGAAGTGAAGCCTGAAATTACATCAAAGACCCTTGAAGAGAATATAAGGTTTATAGGAGGATACACTACAGAGCTTCTGGACAATTCAGAATCAAGAGTGAACAACATAAGGATTGCATGTGAGGAAATCAATTATGAGAAGATTCAGCCGGGAGAGGAGTTTTCCTTTAACAGCATCCTGGGAAGAAGGACAAAAGGCAAGGGTTACCGTAAGGCCCCAATCATAAAAAAGACGAAATTTGGTCCCAAAAAAGTATATGATTATGGCGGAGGTATCTGCCAGGTTTCCACCACGATATATAATGCCGCAGCTAAATGTGGTCTGAAAATTACTGAAAGACATACTCATTCAAAGGATGTAAAGTATGTTCCCAAAGGGATGGATGCAACTGTTGCTTATGGATCGGCAGACTTCAGGTTTGTGAACAACAGGAATCATCCTATAATGATCCGGCTTTACCTTGAGGGTAGAAGTTTAACCGCCCGGATAGTAGAAAACAGAAACTAATACAGAAAAGAAAACCAATCCAATATGCCAATATTGGATTTTATTTTACTGGTATTCAATCAGTTTGTTTCTTAATTTTGAAAAATCAGGTTGGTTATGCATGTTTTTTTGGTATAATAGATGTATAGTCACATATTGATATAAAAACCGGCATATTCGACGATATGTTATAGTATCTAGGGAGGTATAAACTAAGAATGGTTACCAAAGAGATTACGCTGTCAGGCCGGCAGGGATTGGAATCCAAGCCAGCCGCTATATTTATACAAAAGGCATCAAATTTCAAATCGACAATATGGGTTGAGAAGAATGATAGAAGGGTGAATGCAAAAAGCCTTTTGGGTTTATTATCATTGGCTGCAGAAAACGGCACCAAAGTTACGATAATTGCAGAAGGTGAAGACGAACAGTTGGCAGTAAATGAGTTGTCAGAATATCTAAAGTCCATAGAATAAAGTCAATGTCAATATACTTAAAAAATGGGTGTCACCGATATGATGGCAGCCATTTTTTTAATATATGGAATCGGTGGAAATTCAGATAATAATGGATGCGCTGATTGTGGCGGTCAAGGCAGGCAATGGGGGAATGAACTTTGGAAAATGCTGAAAGTGGACTGCGGGAAGCAGTTTGTTATAATATATATGAATGTGGTATATTACAAACAAATAACTGGATCCAAACAGGTCCTGCCGGGTATTGGTCGTATAAGCCCGGACAGTATATGATGAAAATTGCAAGTAACAGATTTAGGGTGTGATCAACATTTTCGATATACAGGAAGAACTAAAGAAATTGCCTGACAAGCCGGGCGTTTATATAATGAGGGATCAGAACGGGGAAGTCATTTACGTGGGTAAGGCTGTCGTGTTAAAAAACAGAGTAAGGCAGTATTTTCAGGCTTCTGCCAATCATTCGCCCAAAACTCAGGTCATGGTATCAAAGATAAGGGAATTTGAGTATATAGTGACGGATTCAGAGCTTGAAGCCCTTATACTTGAGTGCAATCTGATTAAAAAGTACAAACCCAAGTTTAACATATTGCTGAAAGATGACAAGAGTTATCCTTATATAAAGGTAACGATGCACGAGGATTATCCCAGGGTACTTATGACCAGGAGGATGGTGAAGGACGGAAGCAAGTATTTTGGACCCTATTCCAACGCCACGGCGGTAAAGGAGACAATAGACCTTATTAAAAAGCTGTTTCCCATAAAGACCTGCAAAAAGGTATTTCCGAGGGATATAGGGAAAGAAAGGCCATGCCTCAATTATTACATTCATCAGTGCCTCGGCCCTTGCCAGGGAGATGTAAACAAGGAAGAGTACAGGAGATTGATGCAAGATATATGCAGTTTTCTTGACGGAAAGCAGGATGATATAATCAAAAGGCTTGAGGAACAAATGGCTGTTGCCTCCGAAAACCTGGATTTTGAAAAGGCAGCCGGCATAAGGGATAAAATAAACAGCCTCAGGCACATAGCGGAAAAACAGAAAGTCCTGTCCACGGCCATGAATGATCATGATGTGGTAGGATTCGCCAGGGATGAGACGGATTCCTGTGTACAGGTGTTCTTTATCAGAGGGGGAAAGCTCATAGGCAGGGATCATTTCATTTTTGAAGATTCGGGAGATATTGAAGACGGTGAACTGCTGTCATCGTTTTTAAAACAGTTTTATGCCAAAACGGAATATATACCGGGAGACATCATGCTCCAGGCAGAAACCGATGAGGTTGAGTTGCTCGAAACCTGGCTTGGGGAAAAAAGAGGGGCCAGGGTGCGCATAAAAGTACCCCAAAGGGGCGAAAAACATCACCTTATTGAGATGGTATCCCGTAATGCTCTTATAGAACTGAATCATTTCAAGGACAGGGTGAAAAAAGAAAGCTCCTATGCCGCTGAAAGCCTGGAGAAGCTTAAAGCTCTGCTAAATCTTGAAAAAAGGCCTGCAAGGATTGAGGCTTATGATATATCCAACACCGGATCAAGCGAGATAGTGGCCTCAATGGTGGTGTTTGAGAAAGGTCTGCCGGCACCGCGGGAGTATAGGAGGTTTAGGATTAAAACCCTGGAAAAACAGAATGACTATGGGAGCATGCAGGAAGTAATCACCAGAAGATTAAAGCATGCAGAGAGGGAAAAAAGCGAGCTCCGGGAAAAAGGCATTAATTCTGAAACAGGCAAGTTTACCAAACTTCCGGATATTATCCTGGTAGACGGTGGTCTGGGACATGTAAATGCGGTATGTGAGGTTATACAGGAGCAGGGTGTGAATATACCGGTTTTCGGCATGGTAAAGGATGACAGGCATCGTACCAGGGGATTGGTGACAAGGGACCGGGAAATTGACCTCGCCCAGGATTTGCCTGTTTTGCGGTTCATCACTGCAATACAGGACGAGGCCCATCGATTTGCCGTGGAATACAATAAAAAACTGAGAAACAAAAGGTATACCGGCTCAGTCCTGGATGAGATCGAGGGCATCGGGGAAAAACGAAGAAAAAGCCTTTTAAAGCACTTCGGGTCGATTAACAGGATAAAGACGGCGAGCATAGACGACCTGGCTGCCGTCGAAGGAATAAGCAGGGCTACGGCGGAAAAAATATACAACTACTTTCGAAAAGCATAAAACACTTGAAGGGTGATGGGTATAATCATTGCCTTATATGATTGGAAAAGGAGTTTACAGATGGCAATATATGCAATTTCTGATCTGCATCTTGCAAAAAGTATCGACAAACCTATGGATATTTTTGGACACCTGTGGGAAAATTATATGGAAAAGCTAAAAGTTTCATGGGAACAGACAGTGAGCCGGGATGATTATGTGATTGTACCGGGGGATATATCATGGGCGACTTATCTGGAACAGGCCCATGATGATTTCAGTTTCATTGAACAGCTCCCGGGGAAAAAAATCATCTCAAAAGGAAATCACGACTACTGGTGGACTACACTGGCAAAGCTCAGCAAGTTTTTGCAGGATAACAATTTTGCGAGCATATCCTTTATGCATAATAACAGCTTTGATTTGGGAGAAGCTGTACTTTGCGGTACCAGGGGATGGAAGTGCCCCGGGGATAATGACTTCAGCGCCGAAGATCAAAAGATATTTAACAGGGAGCTGCAAAGGCTGGAATTGTCGCTCAAAACGATAAGGCCTAAGGATAATCAGGCGGTTATAACAGCCCTGCATTATCCTCCTTTTAATATGAAAAGGCAGCCTTCAGAGTTTATTGATGTGATGAAGAAATACAATGTGGACATGTGCCTTTATGGGCATTTGCATGGAGAAAGCCACAGAAATGCTGTTGAGGGCAGGATAGAGGGAATAGACTTCAAATTTGTATCCGCTGACCACTTGGGGTTTAAACCGCTTAAATTGACATGGTGACACTGGGTAATGAAAAATAATATTTTTATGTTGGAATATAAAAAATGTTATGGTATAATTTAAGGGTTAATTTTGAGATAATAGTCAAAGTATCGGATGATATAAAACACCGGATGATATAGAACTGAAAATCCTTTATAGGGCGAATGAGATTTGAGTTGGCTTTGGGGCCATAGCCTTTGGCCTGTTTATATATTTAAACAAGAATAATATAGGAGGATATATAATAAATGAACGTTAAAGTGGAAAATATTGAAAAGAATGTTGTGCAACTCGAAATCGTGGTTGATGCAGCGAAATTTGAAGAAGGACTGCGGAAGGCTTTCGCAAAAAATGCCAGCAGGTTTAATGTGCCAGGTTTCAGGAGAGGAAAAGCACCAAGAAAAATCGTTGAAAGGTATTATGGAGCAGAGGTACTGTATGAAGATGCTTTCAACATTGTTTGTCCTGAAGCTTATGATGAAGCCATAAGCAGCAATAACATTCAGCCGGTGGACAGACCTGAAAGTGACATAAAACAGATCGGACAGGGACAGGACCTCATATTTACAGCAAAGCTTACAGTAAAGCCTGAAGTGGAACTGGGCCAGTATATGGGCGTTGAGGTCAACAAGGTTGAAGTCAATGTCACCGATGAAGATGTGGAGAATGAAATAAAAAGGACAGCCGAAAGAAATTCCAGAATTATTGATATTGATGACAGGCCTTTGCAGGAAAATGATATAGCCGTTATTGATTTCGAAGGCTTTATTGACGGAGTTGCCTTTGAAGGCGGCAAAGCTGAAAATTACGAACTTACCATAGGTTCAGGAACTTTCATTCCCGGTTTTGAAGACCAACTGATAGGCAGGAACAAAGGGGACGAGGTTGACGTCAATGTTACTTTCCCTGAGGATTATCACAACAAGGATGTGGCAGGAAAGCCTGCATTGTTCAAAGTCAAGATAAACGGAATAAAGGTAAAGGAACTGCCTGTTATCGATGATGAGTTTGCAAAGGATGTCAGCGAATTTGATACCCTGGAAGAGTATAAGGAAGATGTAAGGAAGAAGCTTATAAAGAATGCTGAACACATGGCTGAGCATGAGCTGCAGGATAATGTGGTTGCCAAGGTAGTGGAAAATGCTACAGTGGATATACCCAAAGTCATGGTGGAAAGGCATATCGACAATCTGGTCAGTGATTTTGATCTGAGATTGAGATATCAAGGCCTGGATTTAAACAAGTACATGGAGATAATGGGTATGGATACTGATACTTTCAGAGGTCAGTTTGCCCAGAGAGCGGAAAATGATGTAAAAACCCAACTGGTGCTGGAGAAGATATCAAAAGTGGAGAATGTTGAAGTTACGGAAGAAGAAGTTGATAATGAAATAAAGACAATGGCTGAAAATTATAGGCAGGACGTGGAAGAATTTAAGAAACATTTGCATGATGATGATATAGAATATATAAAGGATAATTTGGTAATGAGGAAGACGGTAGATCTGCTGGTTAAGAATGCCAAGATAGTATAGTTGATTCTTTGGGCGCAGTGCAACGGATCCTTTGGACAGTTGTATATGTTTATTTTAAAGGAAATGTGGGTATCAATATCAGTAAACAGGATGTCCATGTACTGATGCGTTGATTTACAAAGGTATGTGCGATAACAGAGATGGGAGAGCAGGAAAGGAAATTCCTGCCGATGTCTGCTCGAACATCGATATAAATATGAACATAGTAAAAAGGAGGCGGTTCTATGAGTCTTGTTCCTTATGTAATAGAACAAACAAGCCGTGGTGAGCGCTCATACGATATTTTTTCGAGGTTGTTAAAGGACAGAATAATAGTTTTGAGTGATGAGATAAATGACACGACTGCCAGCCTGGTGGTAGCACAGATGTTGTTTCTGGAAGCTGAGGACCCGGACAAAGATATACAGCTCTATATTAACAGCCCAGGAGGATCGGTATCAGCCGGATTTGCCATTTATGACACCATGCAGTATGTTAAGCCTGATGTGTCGACCATATGCATAGGCATGGCAGCCAGCATGGGAGCTTTTCTGCTGGCAGCGGGAGCAAAGGGTAAGCGATATGCCCTGCCAAACAGCGAAATAATGATACATCAGCCTTTGGGCGGTGCAAGAGGTCAGGCTACGGATATAAAGATACATGCCGAACAGATACTTAGAATAAAGCATAATTTGAATGTAATACTAAGTGAGAGAACAGGGCAACCTCTTGAAAAGATAGAGAGAGATACCGACAGAGATTTCTTTATGACAGCGGAAGAGGCGAAAGCATACGGGATAGTTGATGAAGTAATGATTAGAAGGAAATAAAGAGGTGTATTTATGGCCAGATATGATGAAAAGAAGCAGCTAAAATGCTCCTTTTGCGGTAAAAATCAGGAGCAGGTAAAAAGATTGGTGGCTGGCCCTGGAGTGTATATATGTGATGAGTGTATTGAGCTCTGCTCGGAAATTATAGAAGAAGAATTTGAGGAAACAAAAGTTGATGCTGAGCTTGATGACATACCAAAACCTAGAGTAATAAAAGAAATATTGGATCAGTATGTAGTAGGGCAGGAAGCTGCGAAGAAATCTCTGGCTGTTGCGGTTTATAACCATTACAAAAGGATAAACTCAGGCGTGAAAGCTGGAGAGGTAGAACTCCAAAAGAGTAACATAGTGCTGCTGGGACCTACCGGGTCTGGGAAAACCCTGTTGGCTCAGACGCTGGCGAAGATCCTGAATGTACCCTTTGCAATAGCGGATGCAACTTCTCTCACTGAAGCAGGGTATGTGGGAGAGGATGTTGAGAATATCCTGCTGAAGCTGATACAGGCTGCCGATTACGATATTGAAAGAGCTGAAAAAGGGATCATATATATAGATGAAATAGATAAGATAGCCAGAAAATCAGAAAATCCATCCATAACCAGGGATGTCAGCGGAGAAGGCGTGCAACAGGCTTTGCTTAAAATTCTTGAGGGAACCATTGCTTCGGTGCCGCCCCAGGGTGGAAGAAAGCATCCCCATCAGGAGTTCATACAAATAGATACCACAAACATACTGTTTATCTGCGGAGGAGCTTTTGACGGCATTGAAAAGATAATCCAGAACAGGATTGGCAAAAAATCCATAGGTTTTGGAGCTAAGATAGAAAGCGCGAAAGAAAGAGATATCGGAGATATACTAAAACACATCCTTCCGCAGGATTTGCTCAAATTTGGGCTTATTCCTGAATTTGTGGGCAGACTTCCGATAATAGCAACCCTGCACCCACTGGATAAACAGGCTTTAATTCAGATACTCACTGAGCCCAAGAATGCCTTGGTAAAACAATATCAGAAGCTTCTGGAAATGGACGACGTGATATTGGAATTTGAGGAAGGAGCCCTTGAAAGCATTGCAGAAAAGGCTATAGAAAGAAATACGGGGGCAAGAGGTTTAAGAGCCATACTGGAGGAAATAATGCTGGATGTTATGTATGATATACCTTCAATGGCTAATGTGGAAAAATGTATAATCAGCAAGGATACCGTGGAAAAAGGTACGCTCCCGGAGCTGATATTCAATGAAAACAAAAAGAGCTTGAAAAAGACAACGGGAAAAAAGTCCAGAGTTAAGAAGGAATCCGTATCATAGCAAAATATTTGGAACCAGTGGCAACAAGGGCGAGAGGATTATAACTGCAGACAGGCATGATTAATCAAATAAAACGGTAGAAAGTTTATACCTTTCTGCCGTTTTTTATTGTGCGGATTATTCCTCAGCGCCTTAACGGAGATGTAGTAAAAAAAGCATTTTGGGAGTATTTGTAAGCCCGCGATTTTGCCGGCATAATTCTGATTTTAGCAATATTTGCATATATAAATAGTCAGGATAAAAAAAATATCATCGCAAATAATATGTTATATAGTACATAACTCTGATTGCAAGAGACGGAGCAGGATGACATGGCAGCAGGACAGGTTGATTTGTAAGGAGGAAGAACATGCTGACAAGTACTCTTTTTATCATACAATTCTTTTTCACAATAATAATAGGAATATACTTCCTGAATCTCCTGAAATCTCAGCAAGGAAACAAGAGCGCGATAGACCGTGAATCAAAAAAGGAGTTGGAAAAACTCAGGCGCCTGCGGGAGATAAGGCTGACAGAGCCGCTGGCTGAAAAGACAAGGCCTGTGAACCTGAAAGACATAGTAGGGCAGGAACAGGGCATCAGGGCTCTAAGAGCCGCTCTTTGCGGTCCCAATCCCCAGCATGTGATAATCTACGGTCCTCCCGGTGTGGGTAAAACCGCCGCAGCAAGAGTTATTTTGGAGGAAGCAAAACAGAATCCGATATCGCCTTTTAAAAAGGAAGCGAAATTCATTGAACTTGATGCCACCACTCTGAGGTTTGATGAGAGAGGGATTGCAGACCCGCTGATTGGCTCGGTGCATGATCCCATATATCAGGGTGCCGGAGCCTATGGGGTTGCAGGAATACCGCAGCCTAAGCCGGGAGCTGTTACAAAGGCCCATGGCGGTATTTTGTTCATTGATGAGATTGGTGAGTTGCATCCCATACAGATGAATAAGCTCCTTAAAGTCCTGGAAGACAGAAGGGTCTTTCTGGAAAGCGCTTATTACAGTTCTGAGGACCCCAACATTCCTCCGCATATCCATGAGATATTTCAAAAGGGACTTCCGGCGGATTTCAGGCTGGTAGGTGCAACCACCAGGACAGCTGATGAAATACCTCCTGCCTTGAGATCAAGATGTCAGGAAATTTACTTCAGGCCGCTGACCCAGGTTGAGATAGCACAGATTGCAAGGAATGCCGCTGTCAGAGGCGGATTCAAGTCAGAAGAAGGCATTGATGAGCTGATATCGAAGTACGCGCAGAACGGAAGAGATGCGGTTAATATCATACAGATTGCGGCAGGCGTGGCCCAGGTGGAAGGCAGAACAATGATAACAAGGAAAGATGTGGAGTGGGTCATAGAATTCGGACATTACAGCCCACGCCTGGAAAAGACTATAACATCCGGGGAACAGGTTGGATGTGTCAATGGAATGGCAGTGTTCGGAAACAGTTCCGGAGTGGTTATAGATATAGAGGTAAGCGCTGTAAAAGCTGAAAACGGGAAAGGCAACATAAAAATAACAGGCATCGTGGAAGAAGAGGAGATGGAGGGAAGGGGGCACAAGCTGAAAAGAACAAGCTCCGCGAGATCTTCAGTGGAAAATGTTATAACTGTATTGGAGCGGATTATTGGTATTAAATGCAGGGATTATGAGATACATATCAATTTCCCTGGAGGAATACCCATAGATGGGCCATCGGCGGGCATTGCCATGGCAGCGGCCATATATTCCGCCATAACCGGCATGCCTATTAGCTGCGATATCGCAATGACCGGAGAAATATCGATAAGGGGTAAAGTCAAGCCTGTCGGGGGTGTGGTGGCCAAAGTAGAGGCAGCCAAGATTGCAGGAATAAAAAGGGTGCTGATACCAAAGGAAAACTGGCAGGAGCTGTTTGCTGATATAGGGATAGATGTGATTCCTGTAGAAGATATCAGCCAGGTGATGGAGATTGTATTCAGCAAAAAGAAAGATATATCTCAGGAGATGCCGGTTCAACAAAACCAGGCAGTAAACGTGCTGTCGGCATCAGGAACATAAAGGAGGGTTTGGAAGATTCCAACCCTCCTTTATGTTTTGGCTCCTTCTATTTACAAAACCCATCAGAAATAATATTATATAATAGTTGGCAATGCATAAAAATGAGCTTTGCCGCTATATTTGAAATATGAATTAAATTTCTGTTAAGGGGAGAGGGATTTTGAGTTATATTGAAGCAATAGTTCTCGGGCTGGTGCAGGGGTTGACTGAGTTTTTGCCCATAAGCAGTTCCGGTCACCTTGTGATATTCCAAAGGCTGTTTGGCCTTCATGATGTTATTACCTTTGATGTCGCAGTTCATTTTGCCACTCTTGTGGCTGTATGTGCAGTTTTTTGGAAGGATATCATGGAAATGTTAAAAAAGCCTTTTTCAAAACTGCCTTTGCTGATTGTCGCCGGCACCATTCCTACAGCACTCATTGGCGTTTTGTTCAAGGATTTTTTTGAAAGTATTTTCAATTCCGCTGTAACTTTGGGTTTCGAGTTTTTAATTACCGGACTGGTGCTTTTGTACGCGGAAAGCGTAAAAAGCAAAAATAAAGGCTAGGAAGAAATGACCTACGGGGATGCGGCGGTTGTCGGTGTTGCCCAGGGTTTGGCCATTCTTCCTGCGGTATCCCGTTCAGGACTGACTTTAGCCGGGTCTTTGACAAGAGGTTTGAACCGTGAATTTGCACTGAAGTTTTCGTTCCTCATGTCCATACCTGCGATACTGGGAGCTACCGTACTGGATGTGTACGATACGGTAAAGGCAGGTTCCTTAAGTGTGGCTGTAGGGCCCCTTGTAGTGGGCATGCTGGTGGCGGCAGTATCCGGTTACCTGACGGTGAAGTTCATGCTGAAGATTTTTTCCAAAGCCAGCCTTAAGGTTTTTTCATATTATGTGTTTGTTTTAGGAATTCTAATAATTATGGAGCAGATAGTCAGCGGGAAATATTTTGGAAAGCTGTTTTAGTACATATATGCTGAAAGTGATGGCAACACCGGCGTATAAAATGTTTTTTACTGCACTGCAAAACAAACAGCAAAGGTTAGGTTTTGATGCAGAGGGAAACTGTTTCAGATGATTATGCACCGGTGTTGAGTTTTATCTTTTTAATGGTATATCAGACTATGAAGTGGGTGCAGAAAAATGAAAGATGTTTTGGTGCTGGGAGTAGAAACGAGTTGTGATGAAACTGCGTCTGCTGTTGTAAGAAACGGCAGAGAAGTTTTATCCAATGTAATATCTTCCCAGATAGAAATACACAAAAAATTCGGGGGAGTAGTTCCGGAAATTGCTTCCCGTAAGCATGTGGAGCTTATTATACCGGTGATAGATCAGGCACTGGATGAAGCCGGTGTCAAACTGGAAGATGTAGATGTCATAGGAGTCACATATGGCCCGGGACTGGTAGGTGCCCTGCTGGTTGGTTTGTCTGCTGCCAAGGCATTGGCTTTTACAGCGGACAAGCCTCTGGTAGGGGTGCATCATATAGAGGGTCATATTGCCGCCAATTACCTGGAACACAAGGAACTGGAACCTCCTTTCGTATGCCTTGTGGCTTCGGGAGGACACAGCCATATAGTATATGTCAATGACTACAACAAGTTCGAAATTATGGGGCAGACAAGGGATGACGCGGCAGGAGAAGCCTTTGACAAGGTGGCAAGGGCAATAGGGCTTGGTTATCCAGGAGGACCTCTTATAGACAAAGCTGCAAGATCAGGCAATAAAAACGCTATAGCTTTCCCAAGGGTACATTTTGAAAACGGAAGTTTGGATTTCAGTTTCAGCGGATTAAAAACAGCTGTTTTGAATTACCTGAATACGGCGGAGCAAAAAGGCGAGGATATTGTGCTTGAGGATGTAGCTGCAAGCTTTCAACAGGCAGTGGTTGATGTCCTGGTGAGAAACACAATTGAAGCAGGTAAAAGGAAAAAAGTAAAAAATATCGCCCTGGCGGGGGGAGTGGCAGCAAATTCCGCTTTGCGCAGCGAGTTGAAGTCAGCGGCGGAGGAAAACGGATTTAACATGTATTATCCAAGGCCGATACTATGCACGGATAATGCTGCAATGATAGCGTGTGCCGCATATTATGAATATCTCAAAGGCAACATGTCCGGGTTGGATCTGAATGCAATACCCGGTTTGCGCCTGGGTGAGAGATGAGCTGTGGATAACTTTCATTTTTTTATGCCATAAAGGTATAAATTGCTTGATAATATGTGAGACGTAAAAAGTTTGTAGAAAAGGAATGTGCTATTTTGTTGTCGAAACATACCATTAAATGGTGTGTTTTTATATTAATGGCAGCACATTCTAGTGCATAATGTTAAAACATGTCGTGTGAATAATGTGGAAAAACCTTATAAATGCGTATTTTGTTATATTTTATAATGTGGATAACACTGTGGATATTGTGGATTAAAAAATATACATTATGGCAACTTAGCCATTTAAGTAATTTTTGTAGAAATTTACAACTTTTGCAATATAGTTTTGAGTTTCCTCATATGGAGGAATCCCGTTGTACTTTTTCACCGAATAGGGGCCGGCATTGTAAGCGGCCAGAGCCAAAGCCAGATTCCCGCCAAAAGCCAGTAACTGATCTCTCAGATATCTTGTGCCGCCATCTATGTTCTGTGAGATATCCCATGGATCTGAAACCCCAAGGGCATCGGCAGTACCCGGCATAAGCTGCATGAGTCCCTGAGCTCCTGTTCTGGACAATGCATAGGGATTGAATCCGGATTCCTGCTTTATTACAGCTTTTATGAGGTTGGCATCAATGCCGTACTTTTGGGATGCATTGCTGATACAAGTGTTTATGTAGTCCATGAGTTCTTTGCTGTCAGATGGAATATATGCTGTACTGAGCTTCCTCGAAAGCATGGCTCTTGCTACATCAGCGCTTCTGTCGTTTCCTTCCTTATCAATGGCTCTTAAAGCAGTATAGTTTAAACTATATCTGGAATTCTTAACGGAACTGCCTGATGTATTGTTAACCGAAGCAGTAGTATCATTAACAGAATTTTCATTTTCTGAAACATCATTTGCTGAAAGTTCTGCCGAACTATTTGAAGCATTTTTTATCGATTCATCCAGATACTGTTGAAAACTTACTTGCTGGTCTGTTTCAAATCCTTTAAGCTTTACAGGTATTCTGGCTTGAATTTCTGATATTTTCTTGGCAAGTAAGTCGCTGACTCTTGGAATATTCATTGCTCCACCTCGAATTATGATATTCTCTATATATTATATCATATATTATATCGGCAATTATTCCGGATGCAATAGCATAAAGAAATAAAGAATGTAGGTTATGAGACATCCAATTCTTTCCGCCTGGAAAATTTGGAGCATGCATTTTTCTCCATCCCATTGTACTGCCTGACCGTAAAAAGCTGGCATGATCCGATATATCCATTTTCATTTTCTGTATCCGACATCAGGATGAAGAATTCGCAATCGATGCACTTGTTTTTAACTTCTCTGGAAAGCTGCACATCAGGCATGAACCTGTGTTTTGAACAGACATAGTCAGGGGATACGGCCCCTTTTATGCTGCACAGAATGTCTCCGTTGACAGAAATGAGAGTACCTTTAATACAGTTTTTACATGATCTTTCATGTTTCAATATATTCTCCTCCTGTACACCAAGTTAATGCTACATAGCAGAACAATTATAACATTATGGACATAATATTGGAATAAAATGGGAAATAATATTGCCCTTTTATGCTGTGACAAACAGGTTTTAAACATCCATTTTTTGAGATATAATAATTAAAAAGGAAACTGGTCCTTTCCAATATATGCTTATGAACTTCACCGTGGATCAGCTCAGCCGAAATAGATAATGAAAATATGATCTGATTTAAGGAGAAAAGATGGAAAAGTATATTGATCTGCATACACATACAACTGCTTCAGATGGCAGCATGGAGCCGGCGGAACTGGTAAGATATGCAAAGTACCGTGGACTTGCTGCAGTAGCCATCACGGACCACGATACCGTAGACGGCCTGGATGAGGCTCTGGCGGCCGGAGATGAAGCAGGAATTGAAGTAATTCCCGGTGTTGAGATAGGTGTGGATTTTGATACTGAGATGCATATTTTAGGATACTTTCCCTGCAGAACCCATTCAAAAATTGCTGACACCCTGAGAGCCTTGAGGAAAAACCGCGAGGAGAGAAACCCCAAGATAGTAAATAAGCTAAACGAGATGGGGTTCAGTATAACAATGGATGAAGTAAAAAAGGAAGCCCAGGGTAATGTTGTCGGGCGGCCCCATATTGCAAAGGTACTGGTGAAGAAGGGATTTGTCAACAGTATTGAGGAAGCTTTCGAGAAATACCTGGCCAACGGACGGCCGGCATATTTCAAGAAAGACAAGCTTTCTCCCCGGCAGGGCATACAGGAAATCCTGCAAGCCGGTGGCATACCCGTCTTGGCGCATCCCAAGCACCTTCACATTGATATGGCGCATCTGGATACACTGTTGCGGGAGCTGAAGATGAAAGGATTAAAAGGTATTGAAGCTTACTATGTGGATAACACACCCATTGAAACAGGCAGTTTTTTGCGGCTGGCTATAAAGCACGATCTGATTGTCACCGGTGGAAGTGATTTTCACGGCAGATTTAAGCCCAATATAGAAATAGGTATCGGTCATGGGAACCTCAAGGTACCATATGAGCTGCTGGAGAATTTAAGATGCAGATAAAAATCCACCCAAATATAAATATGCCGTTTGGAAGGCATGGGATAGGGAAATAATCTCAATTAGGCATTGGATAGCCATCCAGCCTAAAGGAGTATGTGAAATTCAAAATCTATATAATAATGAAATGCAACTGTCATAACTATCCTTGTATTGTTTGGTAACAAAAAGGAGGATTGGCTATGACGGTCAAGGAAGTTGAAGGAAGTTTCAGTATTTGTGGGCTTGCATGTTTACCTCAGAGCTTTTAATATGGTTAACAGGGAGTACGGGTTGAAAAAGCTCGCCGAATGTCTTATGAGAAATTATCAAAATGGAATCCGGTATTACAGGATGATGGGATAAGGGATCAAAATAATGAAAAGTGTTGCTTTAACCAATAAGCAGGCACGCAGGTTCATGCTCTTGAAGCAAGGGCTTATAGGAAATTACAGATTCTCAGGCAAACAGGGAGTGCTTGATTTTATACATCAAGCAGGCTGTATTCAATTTGATCCGATTGATGTATGCGGTAAGAATGCAGAACTTGTTTTGCAGTCCAGGGTCAAGGGTTTCACGAAGCAACTGCTGTATTCACTTTTGTACGAGGAAAGGAAGTTACTGGACTACTTTGACAAAAACCTTTCGATTATCAAAACAACAGACTGGCCTTATTTCCGGCGGTATCGTGAAGCGCATAAAATTGGTGGCAGAAGTCACGACAAGATCAATGCCGTATGCGAGGAAATCAAGAAAATCATCCGTGAAAAGGGTGCCGTTTCGTCAGCCGATATCGGGTTTGATGACAAGGTTAATTGGTATTGGAGTGATGCAAAGCTCTCCCGTGCCGCACTGGAAACCATGTATTTCCGGGGTGATTTGGTAGTGCATCATAAAAAAGGCACCATTAAATACTATGACCTCGCGGAGAATTGCATTGCTGCTGAACTGCTGAATGCTCCGGAACCGTATCCTGATGAACTGGATCATCAAAAATGGCGGGTGCTGCGCCGGATAGGTGCGGTGGGACTGTTGTGGAACAAATCTTCCGATGCGTGGTTGAATATATGGGGACTGAAATCCACCCAGCGAAACGAGATTTTCAGGCAATTGCTCATGGAAGAAAAAATCATTGAACTTACGGTTGATGGCATTAAGGAAAAGCTATATTGCCTTTCTGCCGATCAGGGTTTGCTTGAAACAGTCCTGCAGGACCCCGAACTGAAATCCCGTTGTGAGCTGATTGCTCCACTGGACAATATGCTTTGGGGCAGGCGGCTCATTAAGGCACTGTTTGATTTTGACTACAAATGGGAAATCTACACCCCCAGTGCACAGCGTAAATACGGTTACTATGTCCTGCCACTGCTGTACGGTGACCGCTTTATCGGCAGGGTGGAGGCAATAGGCGACCGCAAGACAAAAACGCTGGTTGTGAAAAATATATGGTATGAAACGGGTGTAAAGCAGACAAAGAGGCTTCAAACCGCCATTAACAACTGCTTGCACAAATTTGCTGGCTTCAATGAGTGTAAACATGTTTTTTTACCGGATGGTTGCTGATACAATATATCTATATGACACAATAGGCATGATTCGTAGATGGACTTATTCATAACATTTATTTTTGATGTAATAGCATTAAACGGCACTCGGATGACAATGCATAACTGTTTTACTATATGTTCATCCCGATATCGTGCGTTTATTTACAAAGCATATATAATACTAACTATAACATTGTTTGCCCAGTGACGGTGTTGACAGGAATTACCTGATTATACCGGCATTTTTTGTATAGGGGAGATCTTGAATATTCACGGCAGAACCCATAACCATATTTGCAAAAAACAATCAGGGGGGCAATAATGTTTAAAAATTATGCTCATATATTTTTGCTAAATCCTCCTCGATGCTGACAAAAGAATGAAATGTATGGTGAAGGGGTTTTTTAAACATACCACAGGTCAGACGATAAGGACAAGTTTTACAGACACGTCACCTGATCATTATGCCATGACAAAACAGCTTTATTTCCATTCCCAATTCCAATTATAAATCCTGTTTCGGGAGAACTGCCTGGCTTATGCGTGCTTCTGACAAAGTACAATATGAGGTTCAGCAAGCAGGTAGGTTACATGTAATCATTGACACGGCATATATCAAATGATATGATATAACAGGTGTTATACAGGTAGTAAAATTAGCAGCTTTAATATGGGTTGCATCAGAAAAAATACAAAAATAACATGAGCTCTTCATGTGGGGCTTTTTGACCCAATGGCAGTTTAATCAGAATACGGCTGCTTTGGTTAAGGAATAGGATTAAAGGATGCAATGCCCGGAAACCGGTGACGGCATCCGATTGCCTTGCCAGCAAGGTATTTGTTCGGAAACCTTTTCACAAAACAATGCAATGAGAGGTGGCGGTAATGAGCTTTAAAATCTGCACAATTGGCTGTGGAAGCATGTCATCCCATGGGCACGGCCCTTCTTACAGAAAATATGCCTCCCTGTACAGTGATACAGTGTTTGCCGCCTGCTGCGACATCGATGCTGAAAAGGCAGCCAGGTACATGGACTCTTTTGGTTTTCAAAGGTATTACACTGACATGGAGGTCATGCTTGATACAGAAAAACCCGATGCGGTATGTGTAATCGTTCCTGAGCACCTCACAGCCTCGGTTTCCATAAAGGTCCTGGAAAAGGGGTATGCCCTGATGATGGAAAAGCCCCCGGGTTTGAACAGCGAAGAAACAAAAAGGATGATTGCAGCGGCAGAAAAGCATAATACCCCTACCCAGGTGGCTTTCAACAGGAGATATATGCCCATGGTGGTGAAGCTCATGGAGATGACCTCTCATATTCATAAAACTTCCGGCATACAGAATATCCGCTACGATTTTTACCGGGTAGGCAGATTTGATGATGATTTCGCGACGACAGCCATCCATGGTATAGACACAGCCAGGTTTTTGGCCCGTTCCGATTATAGGCATATAAGATTTCACTATCAGCCGCTTGAGCAATTTGGACCGAATGTGGCAAATATACTGATGGATTGCGAATTTGAATCGGGTATTACTGCCCAGCTGAGCTTCTGCCCGGCTTCCGGTGTTATTGTGGAGCGGGCTGTAATCAATGCCCATGATCACACCTGGTTTATGAACCTGCCCGTATGGAATGCGGCTGATTTTCCCGGAAAGCTTCAGCATTATGAGAAAGGGAAGCTGGTTGAGGATATTTACGGAAATGAAATCTGTGATGACTTGGACATGTATGTAACCAATGGCTTCTTCGGGGAAAACGAGAGCTTTTTTAATGATATAAGAGCCGGGAGAAGACCGCCCGGTGACCTGAAATCAGCTCTGCAATCGGTGGAAATTGCCGACTGCATCAGGAAAAGAGCAAAAGAATACAGAAAATAATCCGGCATAAAAGCGCGGATTTGTATCCTATAGTGCAATGAGCAGCATAGGCTGGCCAAGTAAAAAGCAAGGCAACGTTATATAAAACAGTAAAATTTTCAATGAAAGGGGACATGGTTGTGGGTGTCATTGAAAGAGAAGCGGGAGTTTTACCACTGGATTGGCCTGTGGCCCGTCATGATTTCAGTTTGACCGGCAGGAGCACCGGGAAAGGTAATATCAGCATTCCCAAAGTGAAAGGCGAAATAAGCTATACATCGGGCAATTTCGTCAGAATGTGGATAGAAGACGTCAACATGGACGGTTTATGTGAATATGTTTTTGTTGAAGGTGGACGCATAAAAGTCAGGAGTAAAAAGGGTGATCTTTTATGGCAGAGCGAAGTATGCAACCCTTTGATTATTGGATTTCATGACCTGGATGCCTCGGGAACAGAAAAGTGCGTGGTAGCTGTGGTGAATCTGCGGACGCTGGCTGTTTTTTCCGGTATATCCGGAGAAATATACTGGCAGCATGCTTTTGAAGAGAAGACCGTAATGCTTTCCCATAACCGAATGAAAGTGGGCAGGATTAACCCTGCCTTAAAGGGGGAGCAGATCACAGTGTGGCCCGAGGGTGATTATTTTGGATATTTATTCTCCTTTGAAAACGGAGTAAGGAACGGTCGCCTGGTGTGGAAAACAAAAGGCATCGGCATTGGGGAGCGTACCAGGTACAAACCTAATGTTCTGGTGGGAGATGTTAAAGGTAACGGAAAGAATGAAATCGTGGTTGTTGAACACTCTGAGATAATGGTGGTGGACGTCGATTCCGGAGATGTCAGGCACAGAATAAAAGGACCGGAAATGAGAAATTATGGATATGCCGGAATCCTTGACACAGACAGCGACGGCAGGCCGGAATTGGTGCTGGTGAATGACGCTGTGCAATTGCATGTTTCTGTAATTAAGTTTGCTGACAGCAGGTTTGAATATCTATGGGACAGATACATCGGATATGGAGAACATGTGATGAAGACGCCATACTCTCCGGTATGTGATGCTGATGGGGACGGAAAGCTCGAGATCATCTACTGTGTCGGCAATGTTGCGGCCAATGAGTGGAACACTGAAATTCTCGACGGTGCTACTGGGGAATACAAGGCAATCATCCATGATGCAAGGGTATTGGATTGTGATGATATGGACGGGGATGGGACTGCTGAGCTCCTCTTGGAGAAGACACTGCTTTCTGAGATAGCAGTGTGCAAGCTGCAAGATTCTGTTCCAAACGAAATATACAGAACTGATAACAGAATTGTGCCGGTAGCGGGAGAATACAGGCCTCTTCATCTCAGCCACATAGCCGACGACAGGGGTACAAGGTATTTCTATGATGCTGATGGTGACGGAAAAAAGGAGCTTTCGGTGGTTGAAAACGAGAAACTGCACGTTCTGGGATTTTATCAGGGAACGGCATTTGTAAAGGGAATTTTTACACCGGGAGAACATACCATTCTGAATGCCGTACCGGCAGAAAATAACTCAGGCTGCAGCCTGATTTGTAAAACAGAGAACGCATTTCAGAATCCTAAAGATAAAGAGATTAATAATAAGGATAAAGGATTTGATAATAAGGATAAAGGATTTGATGATTTTGATAATATAGATAAAGAGTTCGATAGTTTTGATAATAAAGCTAAACAGATGGATGGCAAATTGCAGCTTTATTCTTTTTCCGGGGAACTTCAGGCGGAATTTGATGCAACCATGGATATAACTCCTGACACCCCGGTGGTTACGGACATTGATGGTGACGGAAATAAGGAAATTATACTGGGAGACTCGGTTTACTGCACGGACAGGGATAACGGGAGTAAAAACCTGCAGATTAGGACCAAGTGGAGATTTACCGCTGACAGCAAGACTGAAAATGTTTTTTTTAACAGCATTGGCGGAGTGAATTTCCTTTCGGCCTGGGATTGCGACAGCGACGGATTAAAAGAGATTCTTTTCAGGAATACAAACGCAGAATTAATCATGACCGACTGCAATGGTACGATCAAATGGAGAAAAATGCTTAAGGGGGATTTCAAAGGCGGTACCGTTATGGACTGCACTTTCGGCAAATTCCTTTCCCGCAGGCAATATGACATTTTTGCAAATGTAGCCTCCACAGCGGCATATGTAAACGAATGCATGGTGCTGGATTCATCTACCGGTGAGGTTATATGGAGAAGAAGTGACGGGCATGACAGCGGTATGGGGCCCGTCGACGGGTATGCAGCAGTCAAATCCCTTGAAGACGACGGCCTGGATGATTTATTGTTTCTAAGCGGTGAAGTTCTTGCCCAGATTGACGGAAAGACCGGAAAAAACCTCATAGAAAAGAAAAGTATCAGTGATATTTTAGGCACGAGATGGGTGGGATCCGGTCAGTTTACGTTGGTGGATGTAGATATGGACGGTCAGGATGAGATCTTCCTTTCCGGGGTATGGGGACTTAACGGCGGTGTGTTGAAGTGGGACGGGCAATATTGGAAGCCATTGTGGTTTGACTATTACGGCAACAATACTCCCGTAGGCACTCCTCCGCGATACAGCCATCAGGGCATAGCTTATGCTGAAGGCAGGGTTTTGGCAGCAGGGCCGAGATCGGACTATAGATATGGCTGTGTTGATGCCGCTACCGGAGAACTTTTGTGGACATACGATATCGGCGACTGCCTGGTAGGGGATACCTGTACCGGAGATATCGACGGGGATGGGTCTGACGAGTTTATTTTTGGATGTAATGATGGATATGTGTATTCATTGAAACATGATAGCAGGCTCCACTTCAGGATTTTTGCAGGTTCACCTCCCGGAAATCCGATACTTGCGGATGTTGATGGGGATGGCAAGCTGGAAGTGGTGGTGACTACCATGGAAGGCAGGTTGCTGATCATAGGCTAATATTACATTTTGATTTCATTGTTTTCCACTTGACATATACAGAAAAAGTGCTATACTATTTTAGTACAGATGATACAGAATAAATTGAGATGCCCTTTGTAAATTTCGAAGGGTTATTTTTATCTGTTTTATCAGAACTGATATGATGAATGGCGGGCACCGGAATGGCTAAGGAAGAAATTAAAGTTGTTGCTCAGAATAAAAAAGCAAGACATGATTATTTTATAGAGCAGACGCTGGAAGCAGGGATTGTCCTGTCGGGTACCGAGGTAAAATCCATCCGGCAGGGTAAGGTAAACCTGAAAGACAGTTATGCCTATATCGACAAGAATGGCGAAGTGATTTTGAGTGGCATGCATATCAGCCCATATGAACAGGGTAACATATTCAACAAGGATCCTTTGAGGGACAGGAAGCTGCTGCTCCACAGATATGAGATAAACAGGCTGATTGGTTATACACAGCAAAAAGGATTGACCTTAGTTCCCGTGCAGCTTTATTTCAAGAAAGGCAAAGTTAAGCTGGAATTAGGTGTCGCACGAGGCAAGAACCTTTATGACAAGCGTCAGGACATGGCAGAAAGAGATGCCAAAAGGGAAATTGACCGCAGGTTGAAGGAAAGCGTGAGATAGCAGATGGTCGGACAATTGCCTGAAGAGAATGCAACTCAAGCCGGAATTGCGAATGCGGCGAAAGATTGCAGTAAGATCAGGACTGTACCCATGACATCCGGGAGAGACTTGAGCAGTAATATGAACTTGTGACAACTGAATATCATATTATGTTATACATCAATTGTACAGTGATGTACATTGATTTTATACATGGGGGCGTAATGGTTTCGACGGGATTGTTGAAACTTGAGTAGCGGGTAGAGGATTCTCGTTGGCCTCTTTAAAAAACGAGAAATTAAAAATAAACGCTAACAACGATAATTACGCATTAGCTGCTGCCTAATTACAGGCAGCCCGTCAGTCCAGGGTTCCTGCACCTTGGGTAACTGGCGTCATCAAGTCAGGCCTTTTGAGCGGGAAGGTTAAACTCTAGCACTGATCCAGTGGTAGCCTTGAGCTGGATCGGAATATAAAGGATACTGATCTGTAAAGTTTGCCGATAGACTTTGCAGTGAGGGAAAGGGTGTGGAGCATACCTCGCGAGAGGTGTGCCTATACCGGAATATATCGGATACACCCGTAGAAGCTCTTGTGGAAACGGTTTCGGACAGGGGTTCGACTCCCCTCGCCTCCACCACAATATACACACACGCAGACGAAATGCCGCAAAACGGCATGGCGTCTGCGTTTTTGCTTTCTAAAGAACTTCTGAATTTGCTATCGGTTTCACGGGGCAGAGAGGAAATTAACAACTATTTGTATAAAATGGGAATTATATCAGCATATCTTCCCCACCTGGATACCATAGAATCGATGGGAAGACCTACAACTTACAACAAGTCTTAGAAATGTATATCAATCTGTGAAAGAATGCTCAAAATGATATCGAAATTCATCTGTCAAACAGTTCATATAGATCCCTAAAAAACGATAAGGAGATGTTGGTACATGTCTAACTGTAAAATAATTTCTATAAGCAACCAGAAGGGTGGCGTTGGGAAGACCACTACAGCCTTGAATCTTGCTTATGCATTGGCCGAAAATGGGAATAAGGTATTGCTGATTGACCTTGATCCGCAATCTAATTTAACCATGTGCTTTGGAATTGACCGGCCAG
>ENA-UPSB01001071-UPSB01001071.1-bioreactor-metagenome-genome-assembly--contig:-NODE-1071-length-35788-cov-36.905018_pt1 | contig 35788 bp, 29 predicted proteins | sample MGYA00238182_ERZ773286 | MGnify/ENA primary metagenome ERZ773286 (study PRJEB29026, sample SAMN07631240) | bioreactor metagenome | isolation source: Switchgrass digestor | place: USA: Dartmouth...
GACAAATAAGACAGAGGGACGGTTCTGCTGTCTTATAAGACAGCAGAACCGTCCCCTTTGCACCCTTTGCATTTAATAGACATTTCAGCACTGTATTCATTGTTTTTAATACATACATAATGGTTTTCATAGCTGAATACAAAATTCAATATAGCGGATTTAAGGTCGATATTTCTTAAGAAATGCACAGTGCACAGGTTGTTATTCTCTTCAGTGGAAAATCTAATGAGTATATTTCTTACCTCAAGAAGCTGCAGCCTTCCATCAACATAATCCGGCATTCCCCCTATGAATAAATTCAGCGTCCTGTTTTCCAATGGAACAATTAAATCTATATCAGGTCCTTCTTCCATGAAAGGCCTGATTTCAAAATCGCTTTTTATCAATAAATTTCCTTTCCTATATTCAAACAATCCCATCAAACCCCTTTGCCAGACACGCGAGATCAGTCCTCCATTGTTTTATAAGACAGCAGAACCGTCCCTCTGTCTTATTTCTGGCACTTTTTTGAGTACAATAATATACCATATTGTCAGCACAAGTCCCTTTAACATGCTGCTTATTGTAATAGTCCACCACACTCCGTCCAGTCCAAGGGATGTGGAAGAAAGCACCAGTGCCATGGGTATACGCATTGCATTGAATACTACCCCAACTACGGAAGGAGGAATTGTCCTTCCTATGCCATTAAAGGCTCCTCTGCTTGCTATCTCAAAGGTCATGAGTATCTCAGATAACCCCAGTATTCTCAAATATCTTACTCCTATATTCAGCGCCTCAGGGTCATCTGGTATAAAGAATCTGAAGAGAGGGCCTGCTCCAAATATAAGCAGTATTGTGGCAAATACTCCTATAGCTCCAACTATCTGCAGTCCTTTCCTGTATCCCTTCCTTATCCTGTCCCATTTTTCTGCTCCGTAGTTCTGCCCTATAAATGCAGATATTGCAGTGGAAAACCCTGCTGCAGTCATCCATGATATGGATTCAACCTGATTACCGACCTTCTGGGCTGCAACTGCCGTAGGTCCCCACTGGGCAATAATTCTAGCCAATACCATTCCAATGCCTGAAAAAATGCCCTGCTGAACGGATGAAGGAAGCCCCAGTTTAAATATAACCCTTATACATTCCTTATCAAAGGGTATTCTTAATATATTCAAATCCTTAAACAGGTTATTCCTTTTCCTGCTGGCATAAACAAAAATAGATGTTACTATAAACTGAGCAATTATGGTAGCATAAGCTGCTCCCCTTACTCCCATTTCAGGGAAAGGACCAATGCCCATAATCATCAGCGGGTCAAGTATCATGTTGGTCACAAGCCCTGCTGAATTTATCCTGAAAGGTGTGTCACTGTCTCCTGAACCATTAAAAATCCCTGAAAATACAGGGTTTAAAAAGAAGAATACAAATCCCAGCGCAATGATTACCAGATAGTCAACTGCCATATCTATGACTTCCATGTCCCCCAGATTAAAAAAGCCTATAATCTGGTGCCTGAATATTATTAGAATAAAAGAATAAATTATTGCAATAACCGTTGATAGCTTTAGAGTATTGGATGCAAATTTTCTGGCTGATTCCATGTCCTCCCGCCCTATGGACTGAGCAACTCCAACCTCTGCGCCAATTTTAGGTATCATGAAAAGCGCTGATGCAAACCAGGTAAAAAATCCTGCAGTACCCGAGGCAGCCACTGCCTTGGTTCCCACCCTTCCAAGCCATATCATATCTGTCATATTGTAAGCCACCTGAACAAAGGAAGTAGCCATAATGGGTAGGGCAAGCCTTACCAGTTTTCCTGTTATGCTGCCTTCAGTAAGCTTATTGTTCTCCATTTTATACTCCTCCATTAATTGCAGTTAGTATATATTTATTTCGAGCTGCTGAATAATATTTTATAATACATAGAAAATTAATTCAATAGTAATGAGAAAACAGAGTTTCTGCGTAAAAAAATAAGAGCTTCCCAATTAGGGATGCTCTTATTTTTGGGAGTATTTTCATAGAATAAGGCGGGTAATAAGATGTATTTAAAATTTACTTGTTAGCTAACTAATGCCTTTATTCCCTTATCTCTTACCAAATAAACATTGTCATATTTTGATTTATTATCTTCAAAAATAACATGGCTTACATTTACAACTGTCATATCCTTTAAGCTTAACAATGTGTTTTCTATTTCCCTTGCAGTTTTTGAGTCAAGGCTTGCAAAGGCTTCATCCAGGAATAAAATATCCGCCTTCTGCAACAGGCTCCTTGCTATGGCAATTCTGCTCTTCTCTCCTCCTGAAATGTTCTTTCCATTATCATATATCATAGTGTCCAGCCCTTTTGGAAGGGAATCCACAAAGCTCCTCAATCCGGCTTTCTCTATTGCATCCCAAATCTCCTCTTGGCTGTACTCCTTGTATAGAGTAATATTGTTTCTAACGGTATCTTCAAATAGGAACACATTCTGCTCCACATTGGAAATGCTTCTGAAATAGCTTATTTTGGTAACATCCTTAAGGTTTTTCCCATCTATCAGTATTTCACCGCTATTTGGAGTAAAGTACTTTCTCAAAAGCTTCAGCAGCGTGGATTTCCCTCCCCCGCTGGGCCCTATAATGAGATATTTTTTGCCTTTCTCAAATGTAATATTTATATTATCCAGCACAACTCCATCCTCATATCCAAAGGATACATTTTTAAATTCAATTCCCTTTTGAAACCCGTTTAAATCAATGGTTTCCACATAGCTGTCCTGATTCTCCAGGGTTTTATCTATTTTTTCAAACAGCTTCCTGGTTGATAGTATCTTAGGAAGCTTTTCTCCTATCTGCATAACAGGATTCATTATGTTCTCCATGTTATTTATAACAAGCACTACGCCTCCAAAGGTCATTTTCCCCTTTATGGCCATATAGGCAGTTATTCCAAAAAGGGCAAACAGGGATACATATATAGTTAAATTCTGCAATGCAATTATATAAGTTTCTATTTTATCTATAATATAGCCCTTTTGCTGAATATCACTGCTCCTATTGTAAAAATCCTTTTGTACCTTTTGTTTCAGGTTATTTGCTTTTATTATGTGAAATGCAGATAGCACTTCCTTTATATATGTTGTATACTTCTCAAACAGTTCAGACCTTTGTGCATGGTGCTTTTGAATTGGCTTATTCAAAACTATTGCTATAGCTGCACTCAGTATCCCTATGACCAATCCTACTGCCAAAGCCATAGGGCTGACATATACTATAACTAAAATGGCTACTATAAAATAACTGAAATTTACAATAACCTCATATATCCCGTTGATATAGTTGTTCTCAATGGTATTCAAATCATTTGTCAATACAGATATGTATTTGGCATTGTTCTCCTTTTGAAACTCGTTTATATTCTTCTTGAACAGCCCTGATACATAATCAGATTTTGCTGAAACCATTGCCTTTTTCTTAAAGAGGCCCTTGCCAAACGCTAATATGACTTTCATTGGCAATAGGGATAAAGCCAGCAGCAACACCTTTATGGCTTCTGATTTAAACAATGCCTTATTCCCTGCAAAGGCTGTATCTATTGTATTCATCATTGAGATGTGCAAAAATCCTTCCATTCCGGCTGTACCAAGACTAATTATTATAACAAGTATTAAATATGGCCAGGACCTAAAAATTGACTTTTTCATATGGCAAGAACCTCCCTTTCAAAATAGTCTTGGCTGGTATACTTATTCACCAATCCATCCTTGATTTCAAGAACATAGTCATACTTTTCAGTTATCCCTTCATAGTATCTATGGGATATGGCAACAACTGTAGCATCCAAGGACAGTATTGTGTTTTCAATTAGCCTTCCCAGCTCTTCATTCAAATTGGAGGTAGCTTCATCTATAAAGAGCAGGTCAACATCCCTGACAAGTGCTCTTGCTATGGAAATTCTCTGCCTTTGCCCACCTGAAAGGTTCTTCCCGTTTTCAAGAAGCATCTCATTTAATCCATTTTCCTTTTCCTCTATTAATTCCATAAGGCCTGCTCCCTCACATGCCTTCAAGACCTTTGACTCAGGTATTTCCTTAAATAGGGTTATATTATTGTAAATGGTATCTTCAAACAGGAATACATCCTGGTATACAAAGGATATATTGTTGTTCATGCTTTCCTCTTTTATATTCCTGTAATCAACTCCATCTACCATTATGGTTCCCTCATAATCTTCTATGGCCATGGAAAGCAGCTTAATAAGTGTTGATTTCCCTGCTCCACTGGGACCCTTGATAAGATATTTCTTTCCCTTTTCAATGGTAAATGTAGCTCCCTTGAATATTTCCTTGCCATCATAATCAAACTTTAAGTCCTTTACCTCTATTGTTGAATTAAATACAAAATCCTTGCTTCTATTGTTATCTGTTGTAGTTTCCTCTCCATTTCCGGTTATCTTCTCGTATATCTTAGCTGATGCCTTCAGCTCGTTAAACAGGGGTATGATCCTGACTATTGGCCATATACATCCATTTGACAGCTGAACAAGGAATAGTATCTTTGTAAAGGACACTCCTTGCATAAAGCTGTTTATTGCATAAACCAGTATTCCCATCATTATTAAAAATCCAAAGTAATTGATAAAACCGCTCTGACCTTCAGTGAATACTGTATAGTGCAGCTTTTTTCTTTCCACCTTATCTATGGATTTTAATGTATTGTATAAGAATTTATCCTCCACTCTGTTAAGCTTCAATATCTCAAGGCCGTTAAATGTATTTGAAACGTTGGTTGTAAACTTTTCATTGCTCTCCGAAACATCTTCCTGCAGTTTAACTGTTTTATTCTGGAATGCTTTGCTTATAAAGAACACCAAAACTGATACAGTGAATATGCCTATGGTAAATTTAAAATCTATAAATGCCAGTATAATAAGGGATACTATGTAATATCCCCCTGAATATATCACATTAATAAGCTTTAGGAAGAAATTCTGTTCAAATATATTGATATCGTTTATTAAATTTGATATGTACACATCCTTGGACCTTTTATTAAATTCTTTATAGGAATAGTTTATAATCCTGTCAAAAGCCCTGAGTCTTACATCCAGTATAGTATCCCTCATAAAGCTAATCCTCATAAACCTGGAGGTTATAAACAGCAACGATCCAAGAACAGAAAAGCATATAGCCATTATCATGACTTTTATGAAGTAATTTATATCTCCTCTTTCTATACTGCCCAGTATCAATACAAAGGACATATTCATCAGAAGTGAATCTATAATTGGAAGCATACAGGCCAAAATATACAGTATAAACTTACCCTTTCTTTCCAGAAGCAGCTCTTTCATTATGCTATTTCCCCTTTACTGATATTCTATTTGTTAATTATATTATATTGGATTCCTAATTAATGTCAATATGGTATCTTAATATTTTTAATTTATTTATTAATTTTTTTAATGTGTATATTAATATTTTTAAATTTGAGTAAGCATCTTCTTTTTTGTTAACTAAATCTGCCTCTACACTTTAAACGAACAATAAGGCTAAAGTGTTGATATTTTTTATATACAAAAATAGGGCGAGAAAAACTCGCCCAGTTCCTTTTACCAGTCCTTAGGAAATGGGATTTCTCCCTTTCCTGCTCTGACAAATGATTTTGTCCACTCTGGCACCCACTCCTGCAGATCCGATGTACTTGCTTTCCTAAGCATCTCCTGCCACTTTTCATCCGTAAGCCTTTCAAGTGAAATGAATTCGTAATAGCTGAATACAGCCCCTCTAGTTAAATATAGCTTTCCATCAATCGGCACTACTACATATATTTCATTGGCTGTACCTAGTTAAAGTTAAGATTTGGTTACAAATTATTTCCTTTTTGCACCTCCGGTTTTATTCAGAGTTTTCCTTCTGAAGAAATAGATTATAAGTATTATTAATGGAATAATTATTATAAAGATTATAGATATTATTCTAAAAATACTCTTAAAGGGATCTCTTGCTGCTATTACAGGCCTGTAATCCTTCAAGAAAACAATTACCGCTACAGATATAACAGCTACAGGTATTATAAAAAACTGGTTTCTTTTTTTGGTAACATTAGCCATTGCTGTTGTAGCGAAATAAAAATATCCTGAAAGCTTTATAATATTTCCCATTATCCATGATGCTACATACAATAAATCAAATCCCTGGGTTTCCCCAATCTTTATCAATCTGGTATAGGTGTAATAAGAAAAGGTTATACGCTTTGAATATTCTATGCCTAATGTAGCCTGAATGACCACTACAGCTAGTATAGAAAAAATGGTGGAACATACTAACGATTTTATAAAAATTTTATTTACATCCTTCTTATCTTCTAAATATGGTATTAGCATAGCCAATACCAAAACATCTATATACCTGAATGAAATGTCTATAGCCCCAATATTTAAATCCTTAAATGTAGATTCCTTTAGAATGGGCAAAAAAACCGTAAAATCGTAATCGCCAATTCCCAGTACTGCCAGCAATAAAAATACAATTATTATAAAAGGTATAACAATCTCTCCCAGCCTTGCCAGATTCATAATGCCTTTGCTTACCACATAAGAGCATGTAGCAAGCAGTATAACAGTATTAACAATTGTAGGAGTCTGATTGTATAGTGCTGTATTCAGTATTTCTATAAATACACTTGAAAAAAATATAAAAAATGACAGAAAGGCAAAAGAGTAAAGTACAGCTAAAATTTTCCCAATAATTTTACCTGCAATCATTTCTGTATACTCAAAAAAATCATACTGATTAAATTTATTGCCTAAATACAATATAGGCAAAGAAATCAATATTGCATATGGTATTGACAATAAAAGCATAATCCAGACATCCTGGTCTGCAGGTGTAGTAACCAATGCTGGTGTATAAGTTAAAGCAAGCAATAATCTATAACTAATAATCAGCAACAGTGCCTGACTATAGTATAATTTGTCTCCGGTAATCTTAACATTCCTGCTGTTCATCGTATATCCCCTTATTTTTCTAATGGTCTGTTTATAAGTCCAGTTCTTATTATATGGGTATTAACTTCTATCTGATATTCTGCATCTGCAAAGATTTCATCCCAATAATCCTTTATCTTTTTCCATTGTTTAGGATATTTTCTGTGAAATACAATGCCAAATCCAAATATATCAATTCCAAACTCTTTCTGTACCTTTTGAACTGCTGCCTTAATATTTAACTCCACAGTTTTTGAACAGTCATCCTCTATTCTCTTTAGATTTCCTTCCTTAGATATATCTGTATTTTCTAATAGTTCCCCTAAAGCTGCCCTTACATATACCTTGGATTTAAGTATTACCTTATCTCCTTCCAATTCCACATCATTTTTGGTTTTTACCTTGATTACATTCACAGAATTTAAAATTTGCTCAGACTCTTGAGACTGTACTTCTTCTAGAACAGATGTGGCAGGAAAGGTTATGATCCCTCCTTTTACATTATCCAAAAGATAGTTTAATGCTTTAGTATCATTTCCATTTAGATATCCTATTAGCTTATCTTTTTTAAATAATGCTGAACCTATAACAGTTAGCTCATATCCCTTGGTGCCACTCTTTTCACCTGTCTCGTTTATTTCATTCTTTTGTATTTTTTCTATAACGCCTGCAACAGGATGGTGACCTTCATGGTAATAATGCTTAAGATAATCCATTATGCTGAAATCAACGGTCTTTGGATTGCTTTCTACGTTCTTAATCAATCCCAGTATATAATTTGCAGGAATTGTTTCAATACCGCTGTTGATTCCCATAACTTCATAGGCTTTTGCACCTTTGGCAATTAACATATAGGAGCTTTCTCTTTGCTCCCTATCTCTAATCAGTTCATCCATATGGCTTACAAGCCCTTGTTTTGCTATTTCCTCTCCAAATATTAAAACCTTGTTGTGAGCTGAATAAATCCCTCTGTCAAATTTCAAAGTAATATCCTTGAGAGCTTCAAGTATAGTATTTCCAATACCCTGAACATATCGAACAGAGCTGCCTTCTCCCGTGTTTGAAGCTTCTGATGAAAATGCAGGGTCTACAACTTCAGCAGTTATTAGTATTTTCCCATCTTCATGATCGATTCCCATTGCTAAGGAAATTCCCAGTTCATCCAGCTCCTTTGCATTGAAGCATCCGGTTAAAACAGCAATAATCAGTATATATGATATTATTACAACTTTTTTCCTTCTCAATATCACTCACCCTTTGGAGGAATTTGTCTTTTTACATTTTGTTTTGCCAAAGCCTTTGGCCTGGTGATGTATTTTCTTAAATGTACCCTGATGAAAGTGTCTTTTAGTCCAGATGTATTCCTTGGTGCCAATGGCCATGCAAATGGTATGCTGAAGGATTCCAGGGATATTACCTCCAATGTTATAACAAAAAATGCACATATAACTCCATAGATTCCAAAAAAGCCCCCCATAATAGTTGCAAATAGTCTATACATGATTATAGCCTGTGTTAGCTGAGGTACTATAAATTCAGCCAAAGCTGTCAGGGATACAAGGATTACTGTAAGAGTACTTACCAATCCTGCCTGTACTGCTGCCTGCCCCAATACCAGTGCCCCTACTATGTTTACTGTTGAACCTATATTTTTTGGAAGCCTAAGGCTGGATTCCTTTGTAAACTCCAGAGTTATAATCATCAAAAGAACCTCTACAGTTAAAGGAAGAGGCACACCTTCCCTGGCATCGGCAGCACTTACCAATAGCACAGTAGGTATCATTTCCTGATGATATAGCATTAATGCCACAAATATGCCTGGCGCATATACGGTTATAAAGAGAGCTATAACTCTAACAATTCTTAAGAAAGAACTAAAGTATGGTCTTAAATAATAGTCCTCACTGCTCATCAATGCCTCAACAAAAACTCTGGGTACAATAAGCACATGAGGAGTTCCATCTACAAATATGGCTACCCTGCCTTCCAGGATTTTGGCAGCTACAATATCCGGTTTTTGTGTATTAGTTATAGTAGGCAATAAGGATTTTGGAGAATCTTCTATTAGCTCTTCTATATAGCCGCTTTCCAATATAGCATCTATGTTAATCTTATCTAATCTCTTTTTTACTTCCTCCAACACTTCTAAATTGACTATTCCTTTAACATAAGCCAGGCTTATGGCAGTCTTTGACTGTTTCCCCAGCCGTAAATCCTCAAATACAAGATTATTATTTCTTAGTTTTTTCCTCAATAGAACCTTATTTACTGCTATATCCTCTATAAACCCCTCTTTTGGGCCCCTTACTACTGATTCAGCCTGAGGTTCTTCCACCTGTCTTTTATCCCATTTGCTTAATTCTATTACAAAGCCTTTTTTCAGACCTTCAGCAAATAAAACGACTTTTCCATAAACAACTTCATCTACTACCTCATTTATTGTATCTATTTCCTCAATCTTTGGTGTCATTATGTATTTTCTGATTTCCTTCAGATTCTTAACGTTTAAAGTAAGGGACCTTAAGATATCCCTATCCAAAATATTCCTGTCTATAAGCCCTTCAATGTAGCATACCATCATCTTTATATTGGATTCACTCTCAAACTCATAGGTTACAAAGTCAGTGGAGTGATTAAACAGTTCTACTAATCGCCTCTTATTATCCTTAATCCTCTTGGAAATCATATAATCACCTGTTATTTCATTTGTATATTTAGTATGCCATTGTTTTATTATGTTATTATATCAATTATAATTTTTTTCATAATAAAAACCCCTTCTGTTTTTACAGAAAGGGTTAATCTCCAGGGGTTTTGCACTACTGGAGGTCAACGACAATTATTACATTAATATTACACTGCCTCCGCCTATGCCGTAATATTTACCAGCTCCAATAATCTTCATCATTGCCAGTAAAGGTGTTTCATCTATAGGCTTATCAAATCTTAGTTTCCCTACAAAGCCGTTAACCTTAATCCTATTTGCTCCTAAATATATAGGCCTTTTAACATTAAATTCGATAAAACCCGTCTGATAAGGTTCTTCTATTAACTCCAATGTTTCATCTGTTACATTGTATAGTTTGTTTAACCTCTCCATTTTCTCCTTTTCATAGGAGAATATATTATTATTTTGGTCAATAGGTGTTAGTATTTGAATGCCATTAATTAAACCATTGGTCACATCTGCACAGATATCGTGCAAATTCTTTCTTTCAATTACAAATCTGTACTTCTCTTTAAATAAGCCTTTAACCTCAAATTCCTTTAATATGAAATCAACAAAATTCAAATGCTGTGCCGAATCCCCAAGAAACATAAACTCCAGATTCAATCTGCTTTCTTCTTTAAAATAATTTTTAGAAACCAAAGGCTTTTTGATTATTATAGGCATTATGTCCAAATTCATAAAATCTCCTGCAGAAATATAGTTATATAGGCATTTATTGCTGTGGCTGCAGGTTATACACTTACCCTCAGTATTAACGCATAAAATATGCCTTATCCTTTTAAAAACTGATTTAAAAATTGCAATTTCCGGCTCTTCCCTGAAATCTGCTTCAGTTAAAAAGCGTATGGTGTACTCAGCCCTTTTTATATTTAGCATCTTAATCTACCTTTTCCAGTATTGTAAACCCTAACAGTTTTGGTGAAACACGATTTCCTACAAAATTCCTTGTTTTTGGAAATTCATATCTTTCCCTATACTGATATGGCTTCGCAATGTTCTTTATCTCTTTGTTATAATAATTCCTGTCCAGCTTCTTTATAGCCAGTGCTACTGTATTTGCTTTATACCCTTTTCCTTTTCCAATTCTAATTACCGGTGAATCTATGCTGTTTTTCTTCTTTATCTCTTCCAGTTTCTTTATTACTTCCTTTGAATTGAATAGCCGGTTTTCCTGCTGTTTAAAATACTCTATTTCATCATCTATTATGTCACTGGAAAACTGATATAGTGCCTCTAATATCTTTTTTTCATCTAAATATTTGTCTAAATCCGTATTATAGCCTATTATTTTATTCAGTGTATTTAATTTGTCCTTATCTGATACTATTTCAAATTCAAAATCCTCTGTATAATCACCTTCCTTAATTGCTTCAATGGTATTTCCTGTAATGAACTTGTTGACATCAAATATGGTTTCATCATATATAACAACTTCATTTTCTGTCATATTTACATCCCTAACAATTAAAAACTTAAATGGATCTGCCTGTATATTTTTTTTACGATTATTGTTTTTGGTATTGGTAAAATAAATGATGTAATCATCAATATAAAGTTTTAATCTCTGATTATTTTTAAGATAATTCACTGCTTCTTTGATATAGTCAATGCCTTTTTTTAAAAGGTAATCATATAAAATTGCTGTTCTGATTACTCCCTTTATGGAAGAGCCAGGAATGTAAGTCCCCTGGATATTTCTCATTGTTCTATATATCTCTTTTCCGTTTAAATTTTCTGCCTTATTAATAGCCTTAACTTTATACCTGTTTACAATGCTACTGTCAATAATGCCCTTTTTTATGTAATAATCCAGATTCCTGTGATAATCGCTTCTTTTTGATGTTAAGGAATAGCTATCCAACAGTTCAGCATTTAACAGCTCCTTTTCTTTTATGGACCTTATTACATCCATTTCATCAAATATAAGCACTTCTCCATCCTTTACCATGTATTCCATAGACCTTAAAACCTCTCCACTATGTATGTGGACAGGAGTTAATGCTTTTATCCTATACTTCATCCCTATCACCTGCCTTATAGGAAAAATCCCAATCCGTTGTTCCTTATTTTCTTGTCTCCTATCTCCTTAATAACCGGCATTCTACCGTATATATCCTTATTCTCCTTCAATATAATAGTGGAACCTTCTGATATGTATATTATTTCGTCTTTAAATACATCTTTACCGAAAAATTCACCTCTCGACTCTACTCTATAAGCTCCTGCATGAATATTAAATAAGCTTTTATCCCAATCTACCTCTTCATACTTAGGAATGTACTTTGATAGCAATACATTCTCCTTGATGGATTTTTCATAATTAAATTCTCCTACAAATTCTATCCTGAAATTATTCGCTCCAACGCTTTTATCTCCTCCAATGCCCATATCAGACATAATCTTGAAAATGGGCTTCAGGTACTCAATATTACCGGTTTTTACGAGGAAATAGATCTTTGAACCTTCAGGCATAAATATTCTGCTGTAATAATAAAGTTCTCCTTCATCTGTAGTACTGCTACGCCTATTTATCATATTTCTTCTACTATTTTCTTCACGTATACTATATTTTTCAACATTCTCATCGCTATAATGAAGAATGCCGTTTTTATAAGCATAGGGTCCCTTTTCCTTTATAATGCTTTCTGCAACTTTTAGCCTATCAAGCTTGCCATCCAAATATTCTTTGAAGATCCTTTCTGTAAAATACTCTATTTTCTTTAATTCCTTACTTCTTTTTGAAAGAGCACTGCCTTGAACTCCTACTCTTCTTCCAATTTCAATAAGCTCCTCCAATGTAGCCCATATAATAATTGGTGCTTTAAAAAGTCCATCCATAAAGGCAGAAGAAACTACAAATCTGTTTTCATTCCTTTCAAAGTTATCCAACAGCTCTTCCAGCTCCTCTTCTCCATATAAATCCCTGATTGCCCAGCAAATGCTTCCAAACAGGGTTTGAGAATCCGGAATGGAAGTCATGCTTCCATAAGGGGTCAGGTTAACCTTGTATACATTCATAGAACTCACCCCTGCTAAGATATGATTTCGTTATATCTATTTAATATATCCTCTAAACTAATGTTTTCTATCTTCTTTTGATCCTTTTCTCCAGTGTAATATTCCTTGTCTCTGATGTAAATATTAATATCCTTAAATTTAATCTTTCCAGCTCCCCTTGAGCCACTTCCGCCTAAGTAGTTATCTTCCAGCAATCGCATACCCTCAAATAATACTTTCAATAGCTCCTTATCCTTATCCACATACTGGGTAAATACCATCTCACCCTTGAATTCTGCTCCCTTTGGTACTCTTTCAAAGAATCTTGGGTTTGCTCTGGATGTCAGCCTATCAATATTGTTTTCAGCCTTAATTTCTGTAAACATGTTTTCTCCCAGCTGTGACTGAAGCATTTCAATGGATTCTTCCGTTAAATATGCATCTCGTATAATCGCCCTTGTAATTAGAATCTTTTCCTGGTCATTACTGCTTTCATACTTTGTGTTTCCTGGAGAAATTCCAAATAACTTGCAAACATCATACTTTGGATTATTTAAAACCTTACCGCCACAGTCTATTACATCCTTGGGATAATGCTGCCATTCCAACAAACTTCTCATTTTGCCTTTAATAGAAGATCCTGGTATATAGGGTTGCCCTGTAATTGGATGCTTTATTACAGGATTGTCCATACCTCCTATTTCAAATGAGGTATTGCCAGCACCTATTTGTAAACCAGTTTCACATATCAATTTATATTCAATAACATATTTCCTAATCATAGCCCAATCCTCCCTTACTTATTGTACATTTTAGAATAAGCAACTACTGCTGTATAAAACTTAACAAAGCTTCTGTAATCTTCTCTATCCTTTATCTTTTTAGGCGTAATGCATTCTTTTAACAGGTTGTAGAAATGTGTTGAAATAAGAGACCTGCCGTGTGCATAAGCAACCTGTGGCATTAATAGCAGTATTTCGTTCATCTGTTCACGAGTTAATTTATCGTCACTGTTTCTGTTCACTTTTTCTTCAATTGCTTTTAACTGGGTAAATACTTTTCTCAATTGATTTGAATTCATTCCGGCATCTTTGCCTCTCCCTATATTGCTGGCAACCTTATCAGCCCATCCTCCTGGCAGGGCATATTTTTCCGGTATAAATGCATCTTTAAGAGTGTTTGCTTTATTTATCTCCCTAATCACTTCCTCAATTGGGTTATTCCTATTCATCTGTATGTTGTTATTCCCACCTTTTTGTACTGGCATACTAAACCTCCTCCACTTTTCTAGTTTTCATCAACGCAATCATAAGGGGATACTTTATAAACTCTATTTCTGATTCCCTAATATCTGCAGTTATCAGCCTATTCATCATCTCCATCCGTACTTCGTCATCAGCTACATTTCTTGTTATGGAATAAGCAATAATTGGTATTAAGTTCAGATTAAGAGCATCTTTCCTCTTTATATTCTTGCTGGCCACCATAATGTTAAAGGCTAAATTCCTTGAAAGCTTCTTTTCTTTCAGCCAGTTGGCATATAATTCTCCATCTTCCATAACCTTTTCAATGTTATTGCGCTCTGCATTCCATCTAAAGGCTTTTTCAAAAATACATATGGAATCCTTTGTATTCCTGGACTTTGCCTTTCCTAAATATCGTTCTCCTTCATGCAGAGAAATTCTAATAGGCATTTTGGAATCAGCAAAATATACTCCAGCAGATACAGTAATATTAGGATTATTGCAGACAAAACGTGTCAGCTTTTCCTTTATCCTCATGGCCAACTTAATGGTCCAGTCCCATGGCCCAATTATAGCCAGGTCATCTCCTCCTGAGAAGTTAATGTAGAATAGGTTGTCCAAATCAGCCTCACTGCTGCCCTTCTCCTCCAGGTATTCCCTGTACAGGTCCTGGCACATTTTGTTTATATATCCGCAGAAGAATATATCTATCATTCTGCTTAATGTTGATATTCTTGAAATGCTCTTGTTTTCATCCCCAAGGCCTGAAGAAAAAATAGTACCCAGGTTGTCTATATCCATCTTCAAAACACCAATCTTGTCCTCTCCTTCAGCCATAGGGCCAATTTCATTGAAGGATGCAATTGAGCCTTTCTTAACAGGTACAGTATTTCCAACAAATTTCAACCTTCCAAAATCCCCTGTACCATTTATGTTTTCAATAATAAATCCTATATTGCTGTATTTCAGCTGCCTATAAAAACAGACTTGTCCCATTGAACCAAACTTAACACAAAGGTCTGCATCCTTTATGCTGTTGTCAAAATCATATACTATATATTTCAGCCTGTCCTTTACAATCATCTCTCCCAGCTGAATATGAGTAAAGCATTCATCGCATATTTCCATTTTTTCATTTCTGTAAGTACGTATTTTTGCCTCATTTTCATGGCAGTACTTGCAAATATTTTTGATTCTGCTGCTTTTCACAAAAAAATTATCCTTCTCCATGTTTATTATATCTATGAATTTCCTGTTCTTATCAATTACGTTTTCTTCCTGCAGCTTCACAATGGAATCAGAATAATTCATAATACCTTTTTCATCTATCTCTATATAGGATAGTACAAGGCCTAGTTTAGTCTTATAGTTCTTATACAGGTATTTCTGGATTTCCAGCTTGATCTCCTCTAATGTTGATATTGTCCTGTCGGTGTTTGGAAGCAAAAGCTGGAACTTTCCGCCTCCGCAGTACAGAATATTGGAAATGGTGAGCCCAAGCCTTCTTACTATATACTTGCTCATGAAATCAATTAGCACATTAATGTAAAAAGACCTGCCCCTTAAAATCTTTGAAACATGTTTTTTTGTTTCTTCTCCTTCAGTTACCTGGAATATGAATTTTTGAATGCCTGATATATCACCTTCCATTAATATAAATTTTTTCTTCTTTTTCTTCTTGCTGTTATTAAATTCATTTAAACATACTGCTATTGCTGATGTAGTTTTCAGGTGGTCAAACAGGCTTATATCAGGATAATGAATTGTAGACGAAGGAATAAAAGTTGTATATTTTTCTAATATGTAGTACAGCTTATTGTAAATCCTTTCCTTGTTTTCTGGTGTTAATAATGTATTCTGGTCTATTTCCTTCCTGATATCTTCCTCAATATGATTTAGCAAATTCATGTATTCTTTTCTGGATTCTTCAACATCTGTTTTTTCTTCTGTTGTAGGAAATATTTCTTCTGAATTTGTTAAAGGAATAAGGTTGTAGTGATAGTTTTGCCTTTGATATGGCTTGCCGATATTTATACTTTCAAATATGGAATACAGCCTTTCATTTATATAGTTTGTCTTTTTACGGCTACCTGTTTCATATTCCCTTCTATCCATACCAGCAGACAGCCAATCAGCTTCTTTTATTAGATTTTCAAATTCATTATCTGGTACATGATGCTTTGCAGCCAGATTTATTACGTCTTCATCTATTACCATCTTTAAATTATCTTCGATGAATTGAACTGTATAAAGAGCATGTTGATGAGAATAATAACTGCCTTTATCCTTACAGAATAGGCTCTCCTGACCCTTTAAACCTGGATTTACAGGTACTCCAGCCCTTTCAAGAACCTTCCCAATATCATGTAAAAGCCCAGCAATAGCTACATCATAATTATCCATAACCTACACCTCCTTTTCACATTCATATGGCATATATTTTCTAAAATTTACATGCTTAAATGTTCTTTTGATTTCAACCTGCCCATCCCTTATGTACTCCTCTACTTCTCGTTTTGTTGTTGAATATATGGGGATTCTTTTGTTTTTAATGCAGTAGTCCACAACATAATAAGTTGCACCAAAATCTCCCTGAATCAGCACATAGTCCCCTTCATTGGATTCCTTCCTAATCCATTCAACAACCTTGCCAATCTGATCCATTGGTAGAGGTCCAAAGGGAGAAATGTTTGCCCATATGCTTTTTATTTCCTCTGGCATTAAGACTATAGAGCCAACATTTAGGCTATTATGGGCCTCTTCTATCTGCTCTTCCATCAATGTGTGAGAAATTACAGCTAAAAGTTTCATGTATTTCACTCCAAATAATGATATTTACAATGATTTTACCAATGCAATACATCCCAGCCCCTGGGAGTTCTTGCTCCCAAGGCCGCAGTTTAATGCTGTACTAATCAGTTCCTCATCCCCATGGATTTCGAATACTCCGCTGGTTCCTTTAATAATGAACTGCTTGAAATAGAAGACGTTTATAGATATTTTATCCTTTACAGGCTTTATTTCAAATTTTGCATTTTCAAAGCTCTTGCCATATATCAATCTGGCTTTGCTTATAAGGTTATCCTTTATATATTTTTGAAAGAGGCTGTCTTCCGGAAAGTAATATATTGTTTTCTTTCTGCCATCTAAATAGACTGTAGAATATACTGTAATGGGTGACAGCGTCTTAACTATTGCAGCACTTATTTTTGTGTTGTTATCGTTTAGAGCTATTCTTTCAACTTCTATAGGCTGGTTGTTTAGTGCCAGGTTTTTATTATATAAGCATGACTTCAGAAATTCCTGGTTAAAATCGTCTACAACACTTGCTACAGTTAGTTTAACATTGTCAGGAAATGTTATAGTTTTATTCTCCTTATCAAGAATGTAATCCCCATACAGCTGCGAGAAAGTAAACAATTTAAATCTCTTCCCGTCTAGCTCAAATCCTTTTTCATGCAAAAACTCTCTAAAATTATCATTGAATATGTTCTTGTATATAAACCCTTGCACAATGTGGTTATAATGAATTGGCAGCTGCAGATTATTGCACTTGAATTCTATGGTATACTGCATTTATATTCTCCTTTTCTATTATCAGTTGTTATTTATGCAATTCAAAAACCTTTCAAAACATTTCTTAATGACGCTTTCAAGGTCATCATAATCAGATGCATCATTCCTAAATCCAAAATGGTTTATATCATTTCTCTTTAAGTTAATAGTATTAGATATGGATACTATTTCATCATCAAGTTTCTCAACAATATTTTTAACCATATGCCAATATTCCTTTTTTACATCCCATTCCTCTTCAGGTTTTCTTTGCCCCTTAAGCCTTAATGCCTTTTGTGCTATCTCTTCCCTGTTATTGACATCTGAAGAATCCAGACCAAATTTTTCGCAGACATACGTTTTAATGGTTTCATCCAAAGCAGTATAAGCCTGTTGGATAAGATTGTTCTCTATGGACCATTGCACAGAAGCTATTCCAACGCTTAGATTGTCGTTTCCCTTAAAAATCTCCAACCTCTTCTCTATTTTCTCCATCAACGGTATAAGTGGCTTTATTTGAATGTCTTCATCTATGGCCTTAATTCTCTCAATATTATTGTTTACTGCATTAACAGCAGAAGAAATTGACTTCTTATAAGTTCCTACTCCTGATGCTGCTTTGCCTCTACATGTATATAGGCACATTGTAAGGTTATTTAAGCTATCAATGAATTTTCTTGTATCCCTTGCCCACTGTTCGCTTTTTAGATGTGGTCCAAGTTGCCTTGTGGATATATCCCTGAATGGTCCGCTTATTCCGTATTTCAGGAATACATTTACTGCCTGGGACCATTCCAGTATTTCATTTAGAGGAGTTAAATCAATTATTGGCATAGGCCTTATTTTGGCTTCATTTCTGTCATATTCACCATAATATATTCCAAGAATAGTTGCGTTCTTTACGATCTTTACATAATTTAAAACTACTAATGCAAGCATAGGAATTGACCTGAAACTATGAGTTATGTCAAATACAATCTCATCCTCGTCATCAATCACATTGCTGATAATATTAAATATCTGCCATATTTCATCTTCAGTTCTGCCTTCAGGGATTGATACCGGTTTAATATTGATATCTAAATTCTCCAGAATTATTTTAAGTCTTCTTTTCTCATTCTGTTGATTGTACCAGTTTTCTTTCTCGGCCCTTTCTGTCAAAAAAATTACTGCAGTATCATTTTTCGTCCAATCCTTGCAGATTATTTTCAACAAAGCCTCCTGTATATATTTTGTATAACACTGCTCTTTTTCCAAATCGCCATATTCATATGTACATTCCTCATAGTCTGTTGTCCCCAAAAAGGACAAAAATTTTCTTGCCAATAACAACACTCCTTTATATTTAAAGCATGACAAAACAGGCTTTATTATTTTTCTATTATTAATATATATATTCGACGTCAAAACCAATAATCCTTCAACAAAAAACGAAAATATTGGAAAAAATATGGAATATTCTATAACGCAGAAAGATTTATTTATGGAAATGGAAATGTTAGGTTAGACAGGATAATTGGAAACAGAAATTCCTTTTGGGGATTCTTGCTTCAATTCCTCATAGGTAGTCTAGAAACTGGTGGGAGTTGGAAGAACGACTATCGAAATTGGTACTGTTTCAATTCCTCATAGGTAATCTATAAACCAAAAAATTAAATTCGCCATCGGTATTATCAAGTGGTTTCAATTCCTCATAGGTAATCTATAAACTATCCAAGGAAGAAGTATATATGGGATGCTGTCTTTAGTTTCAATTCCTCATAGGTAATCTATAAACATGTATTACCTTTTCTTGCGTTTTTATGTGCTAATACGTTTCAATTCCTCATAGGTAATCTATAAACGTATACAAAAGAAGAAGCAATAGAAATCACCGAAGAGTGTTTCAATTCCTCATAGGTAATCTATAAACTTTAATTTGTACTCCAAGAAAGGCCACAGTATTAGTTGTTTCAATTCCTCATAGGTAATCTATAAACTTCCCACCATTCCTGAATTTTGGTAGTTTATCTCTAGTTTCAATTCCTCATAGGTAATCTATAAACCACGTTTATATGGACTTGTAAAGCCAAATAGAAAGAGTTTCAATTCCTCATAGGTAATCTATAAACGGAGTTCAAGTTCCTACTCCATCTGACTATATAGTATGTTTCAATTCCTCATAGGTAATCTATAAACCTTCCATGCCTTCTACCTTGAAATATACTTTAGTCATGTTTCAATTCCTCATAGGTAATCTATAAACTAGCCAGCATAGGTCCATTAGTGATTCCACCTTCTGCGTTTCAATTCCTCATAGGTAATCTATAAACCTCCTTTGATGTGGCAGGAGCGCTCGATTTCGATGCGGGTTTCAATTCCTCATAGGTAATCTATAAACGTTAGAATTCTGGAGAAAAGGAAATGAACTTCATATTGTTTCAATTCCTCATAGGTAATCTATAAACCTATGGCTTTGCGGTTCGAAATATGCGTACGGAACGAGTTTCAATTCCTCATAGGTAATCTATAAACCCGCAACGCACCATCCCATTCTAATTCTTGCTTCGGTTTCAATTCCTCATAGGTAATCTATAAACGTTGTTGTCTTCAATTACAATTTCATCCTGATCCACGTTTCAATTCCTCATAGGTAATCTATAAACAAGGCGATTTTGTTTAATTCTTTATAGGTAGTCTAAGTTTCAATTCCTCATAGGTAATCTATAAACTTGGCTATTTCGGCGTCTATCTTCTTTTTCATTTCGGGTTTCAATTCCTCATAGGTAATCTATAAACTTTGTTATCGAGGATGATTTTATCCTCACTGAATAGTAGGTTTCAATTCCTCATAGGTAATCTATAAACTGCCTAGGTGTGTAATAGCGAATACGGAATGCCCGTGTTTCAATTCCTCATAGGTAATCTATAAACGTGTCATGGAAAAAGGGAAAAAAGTTAAGTTTACTACGTTTCAATTCCTCATAGGTAATCTATAAACTACAGTAAATGTCTGACCTTCATCATTCAAAAAACTGTTTCAATTCCTCATAGGTAATCTATAAACTAACTGTGCCTATAACTGCTTCAATAGGTCTCTATATGACGTTTCAATTCCTCATAGGTAATCTATAAACGGTATTCCCATTCGTACTTTTGTGGGTTTTTCTTTTGTTTCAATTCCTCATAGGTAATCTATAAACGAATACTGGATATCGCATACCAACGCTGGTGGAGGAGTTTCAATTCCTCATAGGTAATCTATAAACAAGTTCTTCATGGTGAAAAAGTAGATTCAAAATATAAGTTTCAATTCCTCATAGGTAATCTATAAACCATCTTCGATGCGGTCGTCCTGAAGCAATGCTTCCGGTTTCAATTCCTCATAGGTAATCTATAAACGAAGCCGATACTCTAGCCATGATAATCCTCCTTTTCACGTTTCAATTCCTCATAGGTAATCTATAAACTAGAACTCCCGCTTCTTTGAAAAAACTACATCAAAAGTTTCAATTCCTCATAGGTAATCTATAAACTCTCACCTCCTACCTAAACAACCCTTGTTGCACTGCAGTTTCAATTCCTCATAGGTAATCTATAAACGCCTGAAAATATCCTTCACTTGGTACGAACATCTCTCGTTTCAATTCCTCATAGGTAATCTATAAACCAATTTCCCCTCCTATTGGTTCTTTGCCTAGAATTCTGTTTCAATTCCTCATAGGTAATCTATAAACTTTCCCATTACTATCACCTCTCATATATATTATACCATGTTTCAATTCCTCATAGGTAATCTATAAACTAAAGCACGCTACATCTGAACGAGTTGGAATTTGTGAAGTTTCAATTCCTCATAGGTAATCTATAAACCAATATTTAGTGATTTCGTATTTAAAAACCTTGATTGTTTCAATTCCTCATAGGTAATCTATAAACGATGCCACTCAGGGAAAATATGTTAGGAGGGTATTGTTTCAATTCCTCATAGGTAATCTATAAACTGCGACGGGTATGGAGACCCATACCCATTGGAAAAAATGTTTCAATTCCTCATAGGTAATCTATAAACTGAAATTCCAGCGGGCAGGGAAACCTGCCTAACGCTGTTTCAATTCCTCATAGGTAATCTATAAACCGTTAATATTAGTTATATTATTTAATTCGTTTGTTTTTGTTTCAATTCCTCATAGGTAATCTATAAACGCATATGCAGATGTATTAGTATTACCAGGTTTAACCAGTTTCAATTCCTCATAGGTAATCTATAAACTAAACGTACCCGGCATAGCATATACTCACTACATAAGTTTCAATTCCTCATAGGTAATCTATAAACTAAGCTGCTGCCCTGCCCATCACACAGTCGTGACCACGTTTCAATTCCTCATAGGTAATCTATAAACTAGCGGCAATTTTGCTTATTTTTCGTTGATGAAAAAAGTTTCAATTCCTCATAGGTAATCTATAAACTGATTGGTTATAGGGGATCGAATATCCATACTGGGGAGTTTCAATTCCTCATAGGTAATCTATAAACCAATTCTTTTTTTAGTTTTTTTAGGACCTTATAATAAGTTTCAATTCCTCATAGGTAATCTATAAACTTAAGCTATTTAAAGCTGATTAGAGGAATTATATTGCGTTTCAATTCCTCATAGGTAATCTATAAACTCAATAAACAGCTCATACCGTTATAATAATTGGACCTGTTTCAATTCCTCATAGGTAATCTATAAACAAACCTGTTGGTTTGCGTATTTTGATTTCTTCATCGTTTCAATTCCTCATAGGTAATCTATAAACATAGATTCTATAGATGATATTGATTATTATACAGTAGGTTTCAATTCCTCATAGGTAATCTATAAACGAAAGGGCAGGAGCGATAAATATAGTACCTAAAATGTAGTTTCAATTCCTCATAGGTAATCTATAAACTATTTTTTATGAACTACACGAACTATACGAATTTCCTGTTTCAATTCCTCATAGGTAATCTATAAACATTTAAACTCTACTATTTAAACCATTTAAAATGGATTGGTTTCAATTCCTCATAGGTAATCTATAAACTTAATTTTACCATAATCTATATCGTCTCCTAAATTTGCGTTTCAATTCCTCATAGGTAATCTATAAACGCCGAGAATCCCGGCGGGACCTGTAGGTCCTTCCGCTGTTTCAATTCCTCATAGGTAATCTATAAACTATAAAAGACTCTTCATTAATTGGAATTAGTATTGTAGTTTCAATTCCTCATAGGTAATCTATAAACAAAACAAAAGGTTATACGCGAAACCGAATATGAAAGTTTCAATTCCTCATAGGTAATCTATAAACTTGATACATTCATTAATTGAAGACTTTAATATAAATTGTTTCAATTCCTCATAGGTAATCTATAAACTCAGTTTCTCCACGCCAGTATAAACCATATTCTGTAGTTTCAATTCCTCATAGGTAATCTATAAACTTCATCTAGCGGTTTTGGGTGTTGTGATTTTTTGCCGTTTCAATTCCTCATAGGTAATCTATAAACCTATTTCCTCTTCAAAATCCACTATTTTATATACTTGTTTCAATTCCTCATAGGTAATCTATAAACTTTGACGAAATACAAGGACTTAATAGAGAACACGCTCGTTTCAATTCCTCATAGGTAATCTATAAACTCTGGAATATACTCAATAATATCTTTGATATTGCAATGTTTCAATTCCTCATAGGTAATCTATAAACCTGATAAACCTCGGTCATTTTTGACCGACCTATGAATGGTTTCAATTCCTCATAGGTAATCTATAAACCTTGTTGCTGCATACCTGCTTTACTGCTGCATTACAAGTGTTTCAATTCCTCATAGGTAATCTATAAACTTCTCACTCTATCCCCTCCAATTTATTTTATATTCTGTTTCAATTCCTCATAGGTAATCTATAAACGCATAAGCCATAGTTATAGCTTGACTAGATTCATCAGTTTCAATTCCTCATAGGTAATCTATAAACGGAAAAAAATAAATAGGAGGGATTTAAATGTTCAAATGGTTTCAATTCCTCATAGGTAATCTATAAACTATCAATACAATTTAAACTGTATTCAAACCGTATCGGTAGTTTCAATTCCTCATAGGTAATCTATAAACAAAAACATGCAAAGAGTTTTTAGACTTCTTTGGAATGTTTCAATTCCTCATAGGTAATCTATAAACTGTGAGAGTTATATCAAATCTTTCTTTGATTTTTTTGTTTCAATTCCTCATAGGTAATCTATAAACAATTTTTTGCTGCAATTAAAGCATTTTCATTTGCTTGTTTCAATTCCTCATAGGTAATCTATAAACCCATTCCTATATTGATATTACCTAATTTCACATTTTTTGTCAATAAATATAATTGTTACAAAATCTTAATATTTGTTATATAAATTTGAATATAAACATTGAAATTATCATGTTTCTTCAAAAAATAAATTTGTCGTCGATCTCCAGGGGTTTTTGCACTACTGGAGGTCGACGACAATTCTCTTCAGCAAATAATTTTTCAACTACTCATGACAAAAGTCGCAAGTACCCAATCCTATGTCATGAATTTAATGATTTTTGTGCAGATGGGCTTGTTTTAGCTATACTCTCATAAAGCTCCAATCCTCTTCTAAATAATATTTTGAAATCACCCTGTTTTTCTAAATATTTTTTCACTTTATCGTTTTCTGATCCATGAACTGCTGCATTTCTTGTATATTCTAACAACTCATATGTATCCCTGTACCCGCTTTTTTCAAATATATATAATTCCTTTGTTTTGATCAGTTTTATGAAATCTCTAATTATCTCTCTTGCATCATAATCTAATGGATCAATGTTTTTAATTTTTTTATTCATTTCAATAATTTGGTCTTTATATTCTCTGCCTATTGCAATTATAATTCCTTCATAGAGCAGTATGAGAGCCTTTAAATACTGCTTTTTCTTAAAGAAAAATTTCCCTCTTTCTATCATTCTCCTGTCGAGTGATGCTCCAATAAGCGATTTCAGGTCTTTCTTAACATATTTGGCTATAGCGGACTGGTAATTATCCTTTGATTCTATTTTCTCCAAGTATGATTTTATGGTTGATAAATCGCTTTTAGGCTGCCTGTTCATTTCCAGCCAAAAGTATGCTCTATATGTTTTATTCATATCCGGTGTATCCAGTAATTTAAGCAATTCTGGAAAATACCCTGAATATTTATATGTAGCCAGGTTTTCTGCATAAGATACCAATGTACTTATAAAATCAATATTTATTACAGGGGTAGGGTCATTCCTGTCTTTTTTCAGCTCAAATGCCCCATAATATACCTTTATGTCTGAAATGCGTTTGATATGTTTTAGCATCATTAATGAAAAGGCTATTATTACAGGCATATGCCGAAATGCATGGGTTATGTCAAAAACTACTATCCTCTCTTCATCTGGAATTTCTTTTATCATATGATTAATATATACTTCATAATCTAATGGGTCAACAGTTATAAAACGGATTCCTGGCATATATTCTTTTAATGAGTCCTGCCATTCAGAAAGCAATTCCTGTGAAATACCCATATTTTCCTCATCATATACTCTATCATATAAATCGATTAGTTCATCATGATTTTCCTCATCTATAACATTAAGCAGCTCTGACCAGCTGGATTGTTCAGTGCCGAATATCAGCCATTTGTCTATTTCATACCCCTGGTTGACCAGAACCTTATATAAAGCAGACCCGAAAAAACAAGTATCAATTGATTTATCTATTTCTTCAAAATAATAATTCGTTTTTTCATATCCCTTTTGCCCCACAATACTTCTGCCTTTTCCAATCATCGAAATAAGTACAGCCTTTTTGCTTTTCAACATTATCACCCCCATATTAAAAAAATCCCATAAATAGCAGATTTTTTATTATAATTGTTTATATTCGACACTAATGGGGATATTCCTTCTAAATAAGTTATATTTATTGGGAATATAGGATTGGTTTAAAGGAGAGATTACTTTATATAACTAATGAAATTAGATTAAGCAAAATGTGGAAAACTACAATTCCTTAAAGATAGTCCAATAACTTGATACTAATACTGATAATATCTGATATCGCAATTTGTGTCAATTCTTTTAATACTAAAAAATGTAGTTTATTTCATGTGGATTTAGCTATAATTTTGACAATAGAAAAAGGGCAATCACAGTTGCCCTTTCCCTATCTCATATTCATGTGAGTTCCGCTTAATGAGCTTTTTATCTGCTGTATATCATCAGCCTTAGCTGTTGGAGCTGGGGTATAATATCCTTTCTGCTGTGCTATTTGGAATAACTGGTATTGGAACTGCTCTGCCTCATTCCTTAACTGCTGCAATGTATTTCTCAGCTGCTGATTGGCACATTCCATAATTGCTGTCTGATAGCAGCTTAAGCTTAATTTAGTCATGTTTATTACATCATTTACCATATCTCTTTCCTGCATCATATCCATCCCTCCTATCTTAATGAATTTATCAGGTTAGTTGCAGTAGTCTGTGCATCCTGAGCTGATTGCTGCAGTAATTGTTTTAGCTGTGGGTCCTGACACTGGTTGGCATATGTGCTGTACTTTTTGGCCATATTCTGATGAAGGCTTACAATTTCTCTTAAATGGTTTAGCTCCATCTGATTTATATTCCCAAAGTTGACGCTGTTTTTAAGTGCCATATGATTACTCCTTTCCTTATATTTTTTGACCTATCCATAACTATTTTGTCTCCAATATAACCAATTATTCATGGAAAAAACATCATAAATATTATGGAGAAATGAGGACATAATAATTTTGAATGGAGGTGAAAACATGAAAAACAAGGTTGTAGTTGAAAACACATTAACACCCTTTATTGAGCATTTGAAAAGCGCAGGATATGATGTTCACACTTTAAATAGAAATGTAAACCTTAGAAATATAACATCAGACGAGTATAAAGCCATTGTCGTATCAGGTATGGATGTTTTAAGCGAAAGGGAAACAGACCACAACAATCCTCCAGTCCCAATTATTGAGGCAAGGGGCCTAACTCCACATGAAGTTCAAAGTATTATAGAAAATAAAATAAATAGTTGACAAAATATATCATTAGTATTAAAATCTTGTCTATAATGAAAATTTCATAACATGCTCTTATCAAGAGAGGTGGAGGGACTGGCCCAATGAAACCCAGCAACCTGTGTATACAAGGTGCTAATTCCAGCGACATGTATATGTCGAAAGATAAGAAAGAGAACAGCCTCTTTCTTATAAGAGGTTTTTTATTTAACCTCTATTTCGATAGAGGTTTTTTCTTTAATTAGAAGGGGGAATTAATCTTGATTAGAATTGAAAACCTGTCGAAATCATTTTTCGATGAAAACAACACTGTAAAGGCTCTAAAAAACATAAACCTCCAGATTAACAAAGGCGAAATATTTGGAATAATCGGGTTAAGCGGTGCCGGCAAATCAACCCTGATAAGATGCCTTAACAGGCTTGAAGAGCCTACTGAAGGCAGCATATACATTCAGGGAGAAGATATAACCAAATTCGATAAGAACAGGCTGAGGGATTTAAGAAAGGACATAGGAATGATATTTCAGCATTTCAACCTTTTCTCGCAGAAGACCGTATATAAGAATATAGCCTTCCCATTGGAGCTGGAAGGCTTACCAAGAGACCAAATCGAAAAGAGAGTTGATACCCTGCTGGAATATGTAGAGCTTAAGGACAAGAAGTATTCCTATCCCTCACAGCTAAGCGGAGGTCAAAAGCAGAGGGTTGCAATTGCAAGGGCTTTGGCCAACAACCCAAAGATACTGCTAAGCGATGAAGGTACTTCTGCACTGGACCCAAAGACTACAAAATCCATTTTGGAGCTTTTGAGAAGCACAAGGGATAGGTTTGGAATTACCATTGTACTTATAACCCACCAGATGGAAGTGATAAAGGATATATGCGACAGGGTAGCCATTATGGAAGATGGGGAGATAATTGAGGTAAATACGGTGGAGGAGCTGTTTAAACACCCAAAGACCAAAACTGCATATGAATTCATAAGCAGAATTAAATCCGATATTACAGAGGAAATAATTGAACCCAATAGCTTTAAGGGAACTGTAATAAGGCTTGGATATTCCGGTGAAAATGCAAAAATGCCTGTTGTGTCCAGGATGATAAAGGAATTTGATATTGAAGCAAACATACTGTCAGGCGATATCAATAGATTGTTAAAGACCAGTGTAGGACATCTTATCCTTGAATTACAGGGAAAAGATGAGGAAATTCAAAAGGCAATAAAATTTTTGATAGACAACAATGTAAAGGTGGAGGTGATGTAGATGGCTGAATTGATTATTCCTGCACTATTGGAAACCATATACATGGTGTTTTTCTCAACGGTTTTTTCCCTGGTGTTGGGATTCCCTCTGGGAGTACTTCTGGTTATAACAGAAAAGAATGGAATATGGGAAAAGAAACAGCTGAACAGGATCCTTAACGGAATCATCAATGTACTGCGTTCATTTCCATTTATTATACTTATGATTCTGTTGTTCCCATTATCCAGGTTAATCGTTGGAAAAACCATTGGCACAACTGCTGCCATAGTACCTCTTGCCATTGCAGCTGCACCCTTTGTGGCCAGAGTAATAGAAAGCTCTTTGAAGGAAATAGACAAGGGAGTAATTGAATCCAGCCTAGCTATGGGTTGCACTGTATCACAGATTATATTTAAGGTACTTATTCCTGAATCCCTGCCTTCACTTATTCTAGGCATAACCACAACCATCATAAACCTAATTGGATATTCAGCCATGGCTGGAGCCATTGGAGGTGGTGGCCTGGGTGATGTGGCAATAAGATATGGATTGTACAGGTTTCAGACTGATGTCATGGTCATAGCAGTGGCAGTAATAATTGTATTGGTCCAGGGCATTCAGTTTATAGGAAATATACTATCAAACAATATTAACAGAAAATAGGGGGAGTTATAAATGAAAAAATTGACTTTAACTGTATTTATAGCCATTTTAGCTTTAACATTTGTTGGATGTGGCCAAAATGAATCTGATGACAATGTAATAAGAATAGGCGTATCTCCAGAGCCTCATGGAAGAATTGTTGAGCTTATTAAGGATGATCTGGAAAAAGAGGGAATAACCCTTGAAATACAGGAGTTCACAGATTATGTAACTCCAAACCTGGCTTTAAATGATGGAGAGCTGGACGCCAACTTCTTCCAGCATGAGCCATATTTGAATAACTTTAATGAAGAAAGAGGAACTAATTTAGTATCCATTGGAGGGGTTCACATAGAGCCTATGGGGCTTTATTCCTCAAAATACAAATCCATAGATGAGCTTGAAGATGGCGCAGAAATAGCCATTCCAAATGATGGAACCAACGGAGGAAGGGCACTACTGCTTCTTGCTGAAGCTGGGCTTATTACATTGGACGAGGATGCCGGAATACTTGCAACAGAAAATGATATAGTAGATAATCCAAAGAATCTGAAAATCAAGCCTTTAGAGGCTGCACAGCTTCCAAGAGTACTTAACGATGTAGAGGGTGCTATTATTAATGGAAACTATGCTCTTGAAGCAGGGCTGGTACCTACAAAGGATGCCATTTTACTTGAAGGAAAGGAATCACCTTATGCCAATATAGTTGCAGTAAGAGCTGGAGAGGAAAATGAGGAGAAATTCAAGAAGCTGATGGAAGCACTACATAGCGATGAAGTAAGGGAGTTTATAGAGGAAACCTACGAAGGCGGAGTAGTGCCTGCGTTTTAAGGCATTCTTTGGGCTGCATTTAAGCGAAGCAATTATGCAGCCCATTTTTTTCTGTGTTGGGGTATTTCACAAATCCTGGAGGTAAGGCATGTTCTTCGTCAATATGTCTTATTTTAACTATCAACCAGCTATATATCCCTTTCTCACAGCATCTTCAATCAAATTTGTTACAAACTCCCAAAGCTTATCCGATGCCTTTTCTATTGGTGCTATTCTATTATATACCTGCTCCTTTGTAACATTGTGCTTCACCCATGTTCCTCCGCCGGAATAGTAGTTGCTGAATAGAGGCTGCAGCCTATCCATAGCTGCTGCAAATACTGCCTCATTGGTCCTCATCTCTTCAAATTCATCCCAAAGGCTTCTAAGTTCCCTGCCCTTATCCTCATCAAGCATTCCGTAGAGTTTTTCTGCTGCTTCCAATTCCCTTTCCTTTTTGCTTTTGTTTCCTTCCACATCATAGCAGAAGGTATCGCCAGCATATATCTCTATTAGGTCATGAACAAGGAGCATCTTAATTACCTTGCAAACATCTATGGGAGCATTGGAATATTCATGTAAAACCATTGCCATTACTGCAATATGCCAGGAATGTTCTGCATCATCTTCCCTTTTTGAACCATCAATAAGGGTAGTCTGCCTCATTATGGATTTCATCTTATCAAGTTCAATTATAAAGTCCATGTCTTTCTTAAGCCTTTCGCTAACCACTGAATCATCTCCTTAATAATCATTACCATTTTAATATAACATATTTTATACAAATGGGTAAATACTATTAGTATAAAGCCAATATTGATTTCAATTCCCTGTTAGGAGGATTTCAAGTGCCTAAAAATAAAAAAAATGTAGATAACAAATTCAAGGAGAAGAAAATGTCTGTTCCCATTGAAGAAAACAGATACGCTGCCTACTACGATACTGAGAAGCTGCAGCCTGAAACAAATGTGATCATTCCAACACTGGAAGGAGTAGTTAGAGCAAAGGAATGGGTTGAAGAAAACCAAAAATAAGAATTAAGCCCTGAAAATTTCAGGGCTTTTTAATTGGAATATTAGCTTATGTTACTTTAACTCTGACAGCTTCCTGTATAGCTCATATCTCTCCCTTGCATCCTGTTCAGACTTCCTGTAGAGCTCCTCTGCCAGTTCAGGGAATGTTATTTCATTCTGAGCATACCTTACCTCGCCCATTATAAACTCCCTGTAGGACTCAGTTGGTTCCTTTGAATCCAGCACAAATGGATTCAATCCCTGCTCCCTGCGCCTTGGATCATATCTAAAAAGCTGCCAGTATCCGGACTCTACTGCTCTTTTCTCCTCAGCAACGGACTTGCCCATGCCAAGCTTTATTCCGTGGTTTACACATGGAGCATAGGCAATGATAAGGGATGGCCCCTTATAGGATTCAGCTTCCAGAAGTGCCTTTAGAGTTTGATTCATGTTGGCTCCCATGGATATCTGGGCTACATATACATCCCTGTAGGTCATGGCCATTAACCCCAGGTCCTTCTTTCTGGTCTTTTTCCCTGAATATGCAAATTTGGCTGCAGAGCCGGAAGGAGTGGATTTGGAAGACTGCCCTCCTGTATTGGAATATACCTCAGTATCAAATACCAGTATGTTAACATCCTCTCCTGTTGAAATAACCTGATCCAGTCCAGCAAAGCCTATATCATAAGCCCAGCCATCCCCTCCAACTATCCATATGCTCTTCTTTACCAGGAAGTCCTTTCTCTTCAATATCTCCTGAATTATATGGTTATCCCTGTATCTGTCATTATCTATGGCTTCTAAAATACTTGCTGATATCTCCTTGCTCTTTTCACCTTCATCTATATTCTCTATCCATTCCTTAAACAGAGGAGTCAATTTATCGCATATATTCTGTTTTATTCCTTCTTCCATAAGGCTCTTTATCTTATCTCTAATCTGCTTGACTGCCAGGTGCATCCCCAGTCCGTATTCTGCATTGTCCTCAAACAGCGAGTTGCCCCAGCTGGGCCCTTTCCCAGCGCGGTTTTTCGTATATGGTATGCTTGGAGCACTTGCTCCCCAGATTGATGAACAGCCTGTGGCATTGGCAATCATCATCCTGTCGCCAAACAGCTGAGTTGCCAGAATCAGGTATGCAGACTCGCCACATCCGGCACAGGCTCCATGGAATTCAAGAAGTGGCTGTGCAAACTGGCTTCCCTTGACAGTAGTCTTTGGCATCAGGTGGTCCTTGTAGGTTACGTTATTTGCAGCATACTCCCAGTTATCCTTTTGCCTTTCTATTTCCTTCTCTGCATCCACCATAACCAGTGCCTTCTTTGGTGCAGGGCATACATCGGCACAGTTTCCGCATCCTGTACAGTCCAATGGGCTTACCTGAATTCTGAACTCCAGACCTTCCAGGCCCTTTCCTACTGCCTTCTTGGTTTCGAATGTTTCTGGGGCGTTCTTGAGCTCCTCTTCATTTAACAGGAATGGCCTTATTACAGCATGAGGGCATACATAGGAACACTGATTGCACTGTATGCAGTTATCAGTCTGCCACTGGGGAATCATAAGGGCTATTCCCCTCTTCTCATAGGCAGAAGTGCCCAGAGGGAATGTTCCATCCTCCATGCCTGCAAAGGCTGATGTTGGAAGGTCGTCTCCATCGTGCCTTGCCATTGGCCTTTGGATTCTCTTTATGAATTCAGGCTCATCCTTAATATCCCCTTCTTCCGTTTCACTTACATTCGCCCAGTGGTCAGGCACATTTACCTTTACCAGCCCTTCTATTCCCCTGTCAATGGCCTTGTGGTTTAACTCCACTATCTTATCGCCTTTTCTGCCATAGGTTTTCACAACAAACTCCTTCAGATATTTTACAGCTTCCTCCACAGGCAGTACATTTGCCAGCCTGAAGAAGGCTGCCTGCATTATCATGTTTATCCTTCTTCCCAGACCTATTTCCTGTGCAATTCCTTCTGCATCTATTATATAGAAGTTGATATTGTGCTCCTTGATATATTTCTTAACCTGATTTGGCAGATATCCATCCAGCTCATCTGCCTTCCATGGGCAGTTTAACACAAAGGTGCCTCCATCCTTAAGCCCCTTTAATATATCATAGTGATAAATATATGACTTATTGTTGCAGGATATGAAATCCGCATCATATACCAGATATTCAGATTTAATTGGCTTTTTCCCAAACCTTAGATGGGATATGGTGGTTCCGCCTGACTTCTTGCTGTCGTATTCAAAGTATCCCTGGGCATACAGGTCTGTATTGTCGCCTATTATCTTTATTGCCATCTTATTGGCTCCTACTGTGCCGTCTGAGCCTAATCCCCAGAACTTGCACCTTATGTTTCCCTTTGGAGATGTATCTATCTGCTCCCTGATTTCAAGGGATGTATTGCTTACATCATCTACTATGCCTATTGTAAACCTGTCCTTTGGATTTGGGCTTTTAAGGTTTTCATATACAGCTATAATCTGGGCTGGAGTAGTATCCTTCTGCCCTAACCCGTATCTTCCTCCCACTATTATAGGGTTTATATCTGAATTATAAAATAAGGCCTTTACATCCAGATACAAGGGTTCTCCCAAGGAGCCTGGCTCCTTTGTCATATCCAGCACTGCAATTTTTTCTACAGTCCTTGGCAGCACATGAAAGAAATGCTTTGCTGAAAATGGCCTGTAAAGATGTACCTTTATTATACCTACCTTCTCTCCTTTACTATTAAGGTAGTCTATTACCTCTTCAGCAGTTTCGCATACTGAGCCCATGGCTACAATTATCCTGTCAGCTTCCGGATGGCCATAATAGTTAAAGAGCTTGTAGTCCCTTCCAGTGATTCTGTTTATTTCATTCATGTAGTGCTCTACAATGCTGGGTATCCTTTCAAAGAATGGGTTTGCTGATTCTCTCTGCTGGAAATATATATCAGGGTTCTGGGCTGTGCCCCTTAGTACTGGCCTTTCGGGATTTAAGGACCTGTTTCTGAAATCCTCCACTGCCTTGAAATCAAGTAGGCCCTTTAAATCCTCGTAATCCATTACCTCTACCTTCTGTATTTCATGGCTGGTTCTGAATCCATCAAAGAAATGCAGAAAAGGTACCCTTCCCTTTATGGCTGAAAGATGAGCCACTCCTGCCAGGTCCATTACTTCCTGCACGCTGTTTGAACAGAGCAATGCAAAACCCGTCTGCCTCGTTGCCATTACATCCTGATGGTCTCCAAATATGCTCAATGCATGGGTAGCTATGGCCCTTGCAGCAACGTGGAATACCCCTGGCAAAAGTTCACCTGCTATTTTGTACATATTTGGTATCATGAGCAAAAGCCCCTGGGAAGCTGTATACGTGGTAGTCAATGCACCGCCCTGGAGAGAGCCGTGAACAGCACCTGCTGCTCCTGCCTCTGACTGCATCTCCACTACCTTTACTTCCTGATTAAATATATTCTTCCTCCCCTGACTTGACCAGGCATCAACCAGCTCCGCCATAGGGGAAGATGGTGTTATTGGGTATATAGCTGCTACTTCTGTAAAAGCATAGGAAACATATGCAGCAGCTTCGTTTCCATCCATTGTTCTCATTATCCTTGCCATACTCTACCTCCACTTCATTATTCTCTAATCTATTATTTTACAAATCAGAAAAATAATGCATTGAAGGTATTTATTCTGGCAACAAAAAGGCATACTGAACAGGTCAAGGCTAATCTTTTTAATAGCAAACCTTAATCCCTCAGTATGCCTTTTTACAGATTCATTTCTATTCAGCTAATTTCATAAACGCTATATCGTCCATTCATTGTGAACTATTCCCACCAGATACCACTGGCCTTCATGCTGTTCAAATACCAGTATAAGGCTTCTCCAGTCCAAACCTTCGTATTGGTCCTCAAACCCTGTAAAGTGGAATTCAATGAAATGGCCTTCGGTATAGACTTCATGGATATTGTTTATAGTGTTGCCTTTCCCTACTTCTGTGTTGTTGCCAATTATATGTGGGTTTGCAAAATCCTTATCGTATACAAACCTGTTATAGTAGTCAGTGAAATTCATCTTTATGGGGTCGCCGGAACCATCGAAGTTCCCCCAGGTATAGACTTCTGTGTTCCCTCCTAATTTTGCTACTTCTTCCTTAGTGAATACCTGATCTGACTTTACATCAACATAGGCATAAGGACTAAACCTGAGTCCCTTTGTAGGATGAACATATTCAGATAAACCTTCCATGTCCTTTTCCTTTAAAAGCTCTATTACATCTATGGTCCTGGAAAGAAGATTGGATTTATTTTTATTAAGTTCCTCAATTTTATTCTCCAGCTGTTCCTTTTCCTCCTGTAGCCTTGCAATCTGTTCGTCCTTTTCCTTAAGCTTTTGGTCTTCTAAGGTAGTGCTATCCTTTGACGCACAAGCTGTTAAAGCTATTGCAGCAGTTAATACTAGAGCAATTATAAGAAATACCTTTCTATTCATATCCTCCACCCTTTCATAATATGACTATATCTATAGTATTATCCTTATCTTATATTTTATATTATTTTTAAGGATAATTAGTGAAAATTTGTTTACAATTCCTGCTGCCACAAAACATTGCCATCTTCATCGCTAATTTCTACAATGCTGCGAGTATGAGGATATTCTTCAATTCTTTGAGCTTTATCGTCTAAAGCCACATATTGAGAAAACACCAAGTACTTATAGCAAAGACCATATTTATCCTTAACATTGGCATATATAAAAACCTTGCTTCCTGGTTCAAGCTCAATTTTTCGATTAACAGGTATTAATATGCTGTTATGTTCTATTGCGGGTTCTTCCACGGGTACTTCGTTAACAACCTTGCCATTTACCTCTTCTACAATACTGAATTCCACTGGGCTATTATTGTCATAGTACCCAAAATCCAAATCAATGCTTCCATTGTAAGCATATTCATTATTGCTATATGATGCCCCTCCACTATATCCTCCGGATATATTTAACAGATAGTTTGATTTAAAGTCATAGTATTCATCAAGGGTTTCAGTTTTTATAACATCACCCTGATTTAGATTGATTTTTATTACTACATCATCAAAAACATATGTATCATAAGTTACAGTAAAGGACGTTCCATCCTTCTGCATTTGAATATTATTATCATTTAACTGTAAGATAGCAATCAAATCATCAGTATACTCCTTAGGAGTAATTGTAACTGTAACTGGTACAGTAAAATCATCAGGATTCAAATCTCCTAATTCTATATTATAGCTGTCAAGAATGCTAGCCTCTTTTTTTAGCATAGCATTTACATTTGAATAGATGCTATCTATGCCATAGGCTGTATCCCTTTGTAAATTCTCCAGATTCCTAATACGATAATTTATATTGCTTTCCAGCGTATTCAGCTTATATAGAGTAAATATATTCATTATAATTAATACAGCTATAATGAGTTTTAAAGCTTTATTTTTCATATCTCCATCACATCAAATACAATCTTCTCCCCGTCATTTATTACTATACA